>JGI12316J15310_10000008_pt5 | contig 193987 bp, 148 predicted proteins | sample MarCyaLeptolynsp_FD_15310 | JGI IMG/M metagenome (IMG submission 15310)
CTTTCGCGTCGCGCACGACGAACTTTTGGATGACCTGTTGACGCAACTGTTGGTGGTGCTCGTGCATCACGGCGTGGTGACGGTCGAACGCGTCAGCCAAGACGGTACACGTGTGCGCGCGTCGGCGGGATCGTCGAGCTTTCGCGGTCGTGATCGATTGGCGGCGTTGCGTGCCGAGATGCGGCGACATGTGGCGTCATTGAAGAAAGAACTCGACGCAGATCCGACCGGTCCTAAGCGCGCGTTGCGCGAAGCGCAGCAGCGTTTGGCGCGGGTCGATGAGGCCATGGAAACCCTGCAAACATTGACGAATGCGAAGGCGCAGCAGAAAGACAAACCCTCGAAACACCGCGCGCCGCGCGCGTCGACGACCGATCCGGAGGCGCGCATCATGCGGATGCCGGGCGGTGGTTATCGTCCGGCGTACAACGTGCAGTTCGCGACGGATCATGCCAGCCGCGCCATTGTGGGTGTAGACGTGACGAACAACGGCAGCGATGCCAACGAGAGCGAATCGATGCGCGCCCAAGTCGAGTGTCGTACTGGTAAGAAAGTAACGGAACATCTGATCGATGGTGGTTATGCGAATCTAAGAGCGATCGAGCGTGCCGAATGCGCCGGTGTCAAGATTTATGCGCCGTTACCGAAATCAAAGAAGCAAGGTGCTGCGGCGCACGCACCGAAACCCGGCGATGGTCCGGGTGTGATCGCATGGCGTGCGCGCATGGACACCGATGAGGCCAAGACGATCTATCGATCGCGCGCGGCGCTGAGCGAAACGATCAATGCCGATGCCAAATCGCATCGCGGGATGAGGCAGTTCACGGTTCGCGGCAAGCCCAAGACGTTGTGCGTCGCGATGTTGTTCGCATTGACATACAACCTGATGCACTTCGGACACTTATTATGAGTCACAACGACCCGAATCGCATCGATCACCAACCGCCACGGTCGAATCGATGGCGGAAATGACAACCGCATGGCAAAATTGACATCGAAACTTCGGATAAACGTCCGCCCGCGGGAATAAATTCCCATGCTCTGTGCGGGCCATTTTTCGACTTTGCAGCTACCGCATGCGTCGCAATGCGGGTGCAATGCTCACGCGCCAATTTTCGATAACTCAATGCACCCACTCGCCACTCTTTACTACCCAGACCCTAATCCAATCGGGCCCGGCTCCATCTTCGCGGTGCTGATAACTGGTTTGTTCGTCTGTTTGACAAGCGATCAGCCCTTTGGCTTACCACTTAAAACCCGAAGGCGGTGCAGCATCACGGCAACATGGCTAATTGGATTGATGGTTGTATTTATCACCGCGGTCGGACAGGGAAGGCTGTTTCCTGACGCCCACGAACTCGTCGGGTTTATTGTCTTTATCGTGTTCGGCCTTGCCTTCGCATTGCAGGATTTAAAGTATCGATCTTGGCCGGCATTTACTTCAGCGGCGTTATGGTCATTGGTTTGCGGAACGATCTTGATCACATTCACCAATGGAATATTGCCCAACCCGCTTTCAAATGGCGTCATCGTATTGATTACTGCCTACTGGGTAGTGTGGCTCCTTCTCGTCATTTGGCGGTACGATCGACTGCGCAAAATACGGAGAATCGAGGGAGAGCTGTGCCCAGAATGTGGATACAATTTGACCGGCAATGCTTCGGGAACATGCCCGGAATGCGGCTGCGAGATTCAGTCAAAAATTACGAAGGCCGACACCCATGAAAATGCGACGAACCATTGAGCGAACATGCGATCGATGTCACGGTCGAAAAGACGATGGCGCAAGTCTCAGTCCGCTGAAGTCCTTTCTAAAAATTAACTATGCGTTGGTCATGATATCTCTGATTTTTGATCGAAGCGGTATATCTTTCTCGATAATTTTGGGTTGCGCGATCATTGGATCAATCGTCCTCTTGGCCCTTAGTAAGCGTCTTTCCGGTTGCAAAGCCTGCGCAGGCCGCGGTTACACCAAGGTCGTCGAAACCACGACAGAGAACCAGATCGATGATAAAGAGCCATTTAAGGATGAAATTCTCTTCGACAATTAGTTACCGGTATTGATAAACCGCACCATTGAAGGGTAGAACGATAGGACTTCATGAAGAACCGTCGGGTGCCATCCTCTGCTACTTCCAGGCGGGCACGTCCCGGCAGAATAACCGATAAAGCGCTCGCTTAAGTCCTCGTCAATGACATAATCCCTCAGTTTGCAAACCTGCCTCATGCTTGCCGTGACGGGTAAGCATCCCACCCCGTTACTTGGGTTTATGCTTTGGTGTTCAAGTCGCGCCGTTTATAGTGGATTAAATCTATGACCGACCTCACCCAGATCCTGACTGACCTCGAATCCGGCGACCCCACTGCCGCCGAGCAATTATTCCCATTGGTTTATGAAGAGTTGCGCGCGTTAGCGGCGGCGAAGCTGTCCAACGAGAAGCCCGGTCAAACATTGCAGGCGACGGCGTTGGTGCACGAAGCGTATCTGCGTTTGCTCGGTCCGGGTTTTGAAGCCTCGCAACAATGGAACAGTCGCGGCCACTTCTTTTCTGCCGCCGCCGAGGCGATGCGCCGCATTCTGATAGAGATCGCGCGCAAGAAGCGCGGCCCGCAGGCCGGCGGCGATCGCCAACGCGTCGCCCTCCCCGATATCGCAGCGACCGCAGGTGAAAACGACATTGACGTGATCGCCTTAAGCGAGTGCCTCGACAAACTCGGTCAACAAGACGCCCGCGCGGCGGAACTGGTGAAGTTACGCTTTTTCGCGGGCTTAACCCGCCAGCAAGCGGCCGAAGTCCTCGGCGTCTCGGTCGCAACTGCTGATAATGACTGGGCTTACGCCAAAGGCTGGCTGCGGGCAGAGATGGCCGACTGCGAACACAATTAGGCAAAAACTAAAAATTCTCCATCAAATTTTATAGCATTAGTGCTTGGTTCTCGCACTATTCAATGAACCCACTGCTCCCAATCCGAAGGGCAACCATGACAGGCGAGAAAATCGACGAAAAAGCTGTGTTTAACTCGGCCCGCGCGATCGACGATCCCGCAGACCGTTTGCGCTACTTGCGCGAAGCCTGCGCCGCCGATACCGAGCAGATTTCACGCATTCAGATCCTGCTCGACGCCTTCGAGGAACATCAGAATTTCCTGGAAGCCGCGCCCACGGCTGCGCGCCACGATTCGGATAACGACGAAAACATCGGTAAGATGATCGGCTCCTTCAAGTTACTGCAGTTGATCGGCACCGGCGGCATGGGTGCGGTCTATATGGCCGATCAAACCCAGCCCATCAAACGCCGCGTCGCGCTCAAGATTATCAAGCTGGGGATGGACACCAAGCAGGTCATCGCACGCTTCGAGGCCGAACGTCAGGCGCTGGCGATGATGGACCATCCCAACATCGCTAAGGTGCTGGACGCGGGCGCGACCAACGAGGGTCGCCCCTACTTCGTGATGGAATACATCCGCGGAATTCCGATCAACGAGTATTGCGATACGGAAAAACTGAGCACCAAGGCACGCCTCGACTTGTTTATCGATGTATGCCACGCCATTCAACATGCCCACCAGAAAGGTGTAATACATCGCGATATCAAACCGTCCAACGTGTTGGTGACGATGCACGATGGCAAAGCCGTCCCTAAGGTTATCGACTTCGGCATCGCCAAAGCCACCAATGCCGAATTGACTACTAAGACCCTATTCACCGAACACCGCCAACTCATCGGCACGCCGGCGTATATGAGCCCCGAACAAGCGGAACTGTCGGGCTTGGATATCGACACGCGCAGCGATGTGTATTCTCTGGGCGTACTGCTGTACGAATTGTTAACGGGTACTACACCGTTCGAAGAGAAATCGCTGCGCAGTGCAGGCATCGCCGAGATCATGCGCATCCTCCGCGAAGAAGATCCGCCCAAGCCGTCCACGCGTGTATCATCTATGGGGGCATCGGCATCGCGCCTGGCGCAACTGCGTCGCAGCGATGTAAAGAAACTCTCGTTGACCATGCGCGGCGATCTCGACTGGATCGTGATGAAGTGCTTGGAGAAAGATCGCACGCGCCGCTACGAAACCGCCAATGGCCTCGCCGCCGATGTGCAACGCCATTTCGCCAACGAGCCCGTCGTCGCGGGCCCACCCAACGCTATTTACAAGCTGCGTAAGTTCGCGACCCGCAATCGCGCCGTCATTGCCACGACAATTATTATCGCGATTGCACTCATCGGCGGCACTGCCGTGGCCCTTTGGCAAGCGCGCCGTGCGTCCAACGCCGAACGCATCGCGCTAGCCGCCGCCTTTGAAGCCGAAACCGCCCGCGCCGAGGCGCAGCAACGACTCGATGATGTCAATCGCGCCAACGCCTTGCTTACTGACATACTCGAAACGATCGATCCCACGGAATTATCCGAAGATGAACGCGTTCGGTCATTTGAAGACGTCGCCAACGAACGCTTCACCGCCGCCTTAGGAAAACTCGAACAGGAATCCTTTGAAGACCCCTTGATTAAGGCCGATGTTCAGCATCGGCTGGCGCGCTCGTTACGGTTCGCAAAGCAATACCAGCGGGCGCAACGGCTCGCCGAGCAAGCCTACGCAACCCGAGAAGCCGTGCTCGGTTCCGATCATGTGGACACGCTCGACACGCTAAAAGAACGCGCATGGTGTCATTATCATCAGCGTGAATTCGTGATTGCCGCCGAGCTGTACCAAAAGAGAGTCGAAGGCCTCACCAGAACGCTCGGCCCCGCCCATCCGGATACTGCGGACGCTTGGCGCGGGGTACTCTGGTTCGTTAAGTATCCGAAAGAGTTTGACGATCAGCGACTCGAACTGGCCACATCAATAGCTGAACGATTGGAGCAAACTCTCGGACTGGATCATGACGTTACAGTTGTGGCGAAACGTTGGCTTGGTAGCGTGCTTTTTCACCGGGGACAATCGGAGCGGGCTATCGAAATCCTCGAAGAAGTTCTCGACGCGCAACTTAGAATCAATGGTGCGAACCATGCAACGACCTTGAGAGCCTTGGAATCATTAGCAAGTATTTATCAATGGACCGGCAAGCCGGAAGAAGCGTTGCCGCTGAACGAACGCGCTGTCGAGATTGCAAAAGAAATCTGTGGCCCCGACGACGGAAATTTGTATACCGCCATGGGCGAATTGGCAGAGACGTATGCATCGATCGGTCGCGTTGATGAAGCAATCTCCATGGCCGAACAGGCGGTCGAGGGCGAACGCGGCATTTATAACGCTTCCCGCGTCTGGAATATGCAAACCCTCGCCGACGCCTACGAATTTGCAGGTCGACTAGACGACGCTTTTACGGCACGCGCCGAGGCGTTTGATCTCTATATGGCACGCACCGCGCGCAGCGATTTTATCGAGCAACGAGAAGCGACCACACTGCTCGCCTATTGTCTGCAGGCAGGCCGATGGGAAGACGCCGCCGCAATCGAGCAGCAAACTGAACTGGCATCACTCAATCAGGCTTGGCCTTGGATAAAGGCAGGCAGCTATCTCTTAGCAGACAAGAGATTTGGCGCGTTCGATGACCTCTGCCATAATGCCATCTCGCAAATCGATCCGACTGAGCAACGTTACGATGTGGAGGCAATCTGCAAGTTATGCTGCATTCGTCCCGACGTGATCGAGTTGGAGCGTTTGCCGCTTGCAGAACTCGCCGCCCTCGAAGAAGCCGATATCCCATCTTGGGCACCGCAATTATTCTTTAACACCCGCGCATTGGTAGCCCTGCGCTTGGGCGATCCCGAACAAACAATCGCGCTCGCGAAAACATCGATTAACGCTGAGTCATCAATGGACCAACGCGGGCGCGATATGGCAAAAGCATTTACTGAATCTGTTCTTGCGCTTGCTTACATCCAACAAGGCGAGCGTAGTGCGGCCAAAACACAACTCGACGTTGCGGCAGCAGCCATCAACCACCTCGACGAGATCGGTCTCGGACCGCAGAATGACACGACACTGGCGAAAACGCTGTTTGCTGAGGCCACGGAGAATTTTGAGCAGATGTTTGCCGCCCGCGAACAATGAATACGCTTAATCGCATGGGCGTGAAAAGATGTATAGCTTGCTGATAAGCTGCGATAGCAAACGCGCCGTCGATCTTGCTCGCCTACACTACCTCTTGAACCTCAACCAGACATGATTGAACCAAGCCCTTCGGCAGAAATTAACGTCGTGGCACCGTCGTCGCGGCGGTGAAAGTAGGCGCGACGCCTGTACCACAGTCGAAGATTCTTTTTGCCCGCCCACATAGGCCAGAGTTATCTGGCCAACCCTCCAGCACCGTACCACTAGCCAATTCCACCCCACAAGATTTATCAGTTATTTTCCGTGAACGTCACCATCCCCTACCGTTTCCCCTGACGGGCGCACTGCGCTTACTCGCCTACCGCTCGCTCGCAACATCCCGGAGCTTTCCTATGGCAAAGATGGTGCTCACCATCCGACGGTCGGTTGCGTCGACGCGCTGCGCGGCGTTTTTTGCGGGAATCCTGCTGGTCGCTGGCTGCGATGGCGCCAATCCGTTCCTTTCTGCCCAATTCACCGGCAACCTTCCGCCGACAGTCGCAGGCGGCGAGGCGACAGCGCGCAACGAAGACAGTACGGGCAATGCCGAAAACCCGCGCGTCATCGAGCATGTCGATCAACTACCGCCCGAATTGCGCACGTTCGTACATTCCTACGCTAACTCGTCGATCTTTGCGATCGAATGGCGTGCCTTGTTCGTCGTGACGGCGGGCGACGGCGGTTTTGTGCGCAATGAGGGAGACATCCGCGACTACTTAGCCGCCGGTTATGTTGACTTGCTCCCGCCCGATTCGAGAATCGGTACGACCACGACCGTTGGCTGCGTCACGCTAGAGCTAACACGCGGCACGCGCCTGCTCGGCATGGTCAGCGGCGAGACCGGCGCGTTGGCGGGCAGTGAAACCGGCGACCCCGATCAATTCAGCGATTCCACCGCCGACACGCGTCGCGATAATGCCGAACCGTTCTTACCCTTGCCCGAGCGCATCGTGTTCACCACCAGCGACCCGCGCTTCGATTGCGAAAATCGCGCCGACCCGTGTTCGCAACTAGCTATCAACTTCTATGACGATACGACGCTGTCAAAACAAATCGGCACGTCGGTCACCGCCGCGCGCATTCAAGGCACGATGTGTAACTTCGGCATCGGCACCGCCCCCGAGGTACGGCTCGACATCACGCCCAATGGTGACACATCGGCGTTTGAGTTTGTACCCGGCGGCACAATCCTCTGGCGCATCCTAGACCGCGCCCAAGACACGCCCGATCAGAAACGCGTGCAGGTTGTATGGAGTGTGTTCGACGAAAATCTCGTGCGGATACATAACGAAATGCCGTAGCGCTCTGCTATTTCGACACGAAAAGAATCGAATTCAGCCCATCAAACGCTGCACATCCAAGCCAGCCGTACGGTCCGCTGCGCGGACCATTTTTCGGCGTAGCGTATTCCGATCAAATGTCTACGGGGGTGCCATGCTCACCCTTCAAGGTGAGCATGCGGCCGGGGGAAGGAGCCGAGGAGCGCTCGCGTACATACGGGGCGAAGGGAAGATTCTTTATGAACACGTCTAACTCATGCGTGCATTGACGCACGAGCATGTCATTCGCCGGATGTTTGGCTTGACGTGAAAGCACCAACCATTAACTTCACATAGAATTTGAAGGAATGTATCAGCACCCCTTTGAACATCTTGGAATCAAGCCGGAATCGGAGATGACTATCCGAGCCCGTATGGACGAGTGGCGGCTAATAGGAACCAAGCTCTTGGATATTGCCCCTCATGAAATCGAGCAGCTCATTGAAAAACGACTCAGATTGATTACAAGCGAAACAGCCGCCGGAATACTACTCCACGAAAACCCCGCATACGACTTGTTAGATTGGCTATTCCCCTACGACAAGAAGCCGTCGAATCTAAAACGACCAATCGAGGCGATTCTTAATGATGTCGCGCATATGGTCGATGATGAACTAGCGAGGATACACCTCAAGGCTGAGACAATCGGTTGGAATAAGGTAAGGCACTTGATATTGCAAAATATCGATGAAGCAAACGAAATCTGGCCGTTAATTTGCAATTGTTACCGTGATGACTAGCTTGCAGTACCAATCGGTGTTATCTGGTGTTCCTTGCTCACCCTTCAAGGTGAGCATGCGGTCACGCGAAGAGCCTAGAAGCGCTCGCGTACATACGGGTCGAAGGGAAGATTCATTACGGGCACGTCTAGCTCATGCTTGCCTTGAAGGGCAAGCATACCACCCGCCAAAGCTACAAAGTCGACACTACTCTAATCGCAATCCCAATAGCCCTGCAGCTTCCCGCAAGTCTGACATTGAAAAACGTACGCCGAAGGACTGCCGCCTCGCTCCATGTTACTGATGATTTCGTCGATCTCTTGTTTCGACCAATCGTCGTCCGCAAACATGGAGGGAACCGCTGTTCTCCAGCGTCCTTGCAAATCCGAACCATCCGCTTCGCCAAGGTAGATACAGGCGCGGCCACAGCAGATGGTCCATCGGTTGCCTTGCCAAGTCACAAAGCCCGGTGTGCGTTGTTCGACCAACAATCTATCGGCATGTTCTAATTTTGGCGTCGTGGGTATAGGCGGTTCGATCGTGCCATCGTTAAACGTGAGATCGAGCGCCGCTGCCGTGCCATCGGCGATGCACCAGGGACAGATAATCATGTCATCCGTCTCATCCGATCCGCCATATGTTGGGAGCGAGTACTTAAAGCCGCGCGCTCGTTTACAGCAGCCACAAGTTTCATCGGTCGATTCGAAGACTTCTTCACGCAACGGGTCAGGAAACAAGTCGAACTTTGGTAAGGATTCCATTAGGTAACTACCTCGAACCGGGCTTTTGCCGCCTGATACTCGACGTTCTTACACGCGTTTCAATCTTACCAGCACCTAGCCCTCACACCCACAAATCCGCTAAAATACCCCCAACCAAACGCACCCGAGGAGGAACCGTCCCATGCCCGCTTTGTCCGACGCTCAGGCTCGAACCGTTCGCGCGCCGCGCGGTAGCGATATCTCTTGCAAAGGTTGGCTGCAGGAAGCCGCCCTGCGCATGTTGCACAACAACCTCGACCCCGACGTTGCCGAGAAGCCCGAAGAGCTGATCGTCTACGGCGGCACCGGTCGGGCCGCGCGCTCGTGGGCCGATTTCGATCGCATCACGCGCGCCTTGCGCGAGCTAGATAACGACGAAACGCTGCTCGTGCAAAGCGGTCGCGCCGTCGGCGTGATTCGCACTCATGCAGACGCCCCGCGCGTGCTGATCTCCAACAGCATGCTGGTGCCCAACTGGGCCAACTGGGATGAGTTTCGCCGCCTCGAAGCAATGGGCCTCACCATGTACGGCCAGATGACGGCCGGCTCCTGGATTTACATCGGCACGCAGGGCATCTTGCAAGGCACGTATGAAACCTTCGGCGCGGCGGCGCGGCGCGACTTCGGTGGCAACCTCAACGGTCGCATCGTCGTCACCGCCGGCCTTGGCGGCATGGGCGGCGCGCAACCCTTGGCGGCCAAGATGAACGGCGCGGCGTGCTTGTGCATTGAAGTCGACCAAACGCGCATCGATAAGCGCCTGCAAACGCGCTACGTGGACGAAGCCACCACCGATTTAGACGACGCGCTAAATCGCGTGCAAGCCGCCGCCCGCGAAGGCCGTGCGTTGAGTGTCGGCTTGCTCGGCAACGCCGCATCGGTCTTGCCCGAACTCGTGAAGCGCGGCTTCACGCCCGACATATTGACCGACCAGACCAGCGCTCACGATCCGTTGGCGGGTTACGTACCCCATCAACTTCCCTACGACGAAGCGCTCAGCCTGCGCGAAAGCAACCCCGACCGTTACGTCGAACTGAGCGTGGAAGCGATGGGCGCCCACGTGCAGGCCATGCTCGACATGAAAAAGGCCGGTGCCGTTACGTTTGACTACGGCAATAACATTCGCGCCGAAGCCGTGAAGGCGGGCGTGCAGAATGCGTTCGACATCCCCGGCTTTGTGCCTGAATACATTCGACCGTTGTTCTGCGAAGGTTCGGGTCCGTTCCGTTGGTGCGCGCTAAGCGGCGACCCCGCCGATATCGCGACGACCGACCGAACGATTCTGGAGTTGTTCCCCAACAACGAACACCTCACGCGCTGGATCAAGATGGCTGGCGAACAAGTTGCCTTTCAAGGCCTGCCCTGCCGCATCTGTTGGCTCAGTTATGGTGAGCGCGCCAAGGCGGGCGAAGCGTTTAACAATCTCGTGCGTGACGGCAAAGTCAGCGCCCCCATCGTCATCGGTCGCGATCATCTCGACTGCGGCAGCGTGGCAAGCCCCAATCGCGAGACCGAAGGCATGCTCGACGGCAGCGATGCGATTGCCGACTGGCCCATGCTCAACGCGATGTCCAACGTCGCCAGCGGCGCGACCTGGGTCAGCCTGCACCACGGCGGCGGCGTCGGCATCGGCATGAGCCTGCACGCCGGCATGGTCGTCGTCGCCGACGGCACCGACGCCGCAGCCGCGCGGCTGCAACGCGTGCTAACGACCGACCCGGGCATGGGCGTATTTCGCCATGTGGATGCGGGGTATGAGAAGGCACAGCAGATCGCGAAGGAGCGTGGGGTGAAGGTGCCGGAGTGACAATTCGATCAATTTTTGCAATTGATTGGGGATTTACGGTAGGATTTTGATTTCATCGATTACTACCTGTCTAAGATTACGACGAGCAAATAGGAAAGGAGTATGCCGTGGATCGAAGCCCCCCAATGTTTCATGCGCAATTTTGCGCCGCGCTATTTGTCGGATTCTTTGTCACTTATAGTTATTCGCCCTCTAAGGCCGCGGCCGGGTTCGTCGACTGCAATAACAATGGTGTCGATGATACCGTTGATATTTCGAGTGGCGAAAGCACGGACTGTAATCAAGACGGTGTGCCGGACGACTGTGAGTTCGATTGCGATAACAATGGCCTCCCGGACGATTGCGACCCAGACGTGGACTTTGTGACGTTCGGCGTATCAGCCGATGGTCGCAGTGATGATGTTTTTACCTTCAATACTGCCGCTGGCGACCTAAATGGCGACCTTTACCCAGATGTCGTTGCGTCCGATCCACTTAGAGGCCAAGTCCTGCTATTTGAAAATAATGGTTCGGGAGACTTCGGCCAACCCACCACAGTCGTTTCCGATCTTACGCTACCTTTCTTTGTTGGTTTACTTGACGCAGACGAAGATGGCTGGCTAGACATCTTAGTTTGTGCAACGTCGGACTCAGAAAGTCCGTTAATCTGGTTGCGAAATGAGTCAGGGACCGGCGTATTTTCTACTGCCCAGTTTGTTGTTAACGATGAATTCGAAGCATCATTTATAGCGATCGGGGATTTAGATGGAGACGATGTTGACGACATCGCATTCACTCAAGAGCTTGGAAATACCGTCGGCTGGATACCAAATCTTCCGGGTGGTGGTCATTTCGGCGTACCACAAATACTTACTAATGATTTCAGATTCGCGAACACACTAGATATCGCTGATGTTGACAATGACGGTGACAACGATCTTGTAACGACCGGTCAGGCTGGTGGCTTTCCCCCGCCTCAGGGCTTGGTTCTCTTTAGGAACGTTGACGGCGATGGATCGTTCGTACCGGAAGAACCATTGCCGTCTATCTCAGTCGGAATTGCGGTTCGACTCCTCGATATAGACGATGATGGTGACAAGGACATCTATATTGGAAATGCGATTGGACACGGAATTCCGAATACCCGTGATATTTGGCTATCCAATTTGAACGGGCTCGGTAGTAGTTGGGCCGCACAACCCGTTCCATTGTCGGACACCAGTCAATTTACAACCGGTATTGCGGTAGGTGATCTCGATAGCGACGGCGTTGCAGATGTCGTACGGCCGACCACGAGCGGTTTTCTTTGGTACAAATGGATTGACGAAACCACAGACCAACTTTTTCGACAGGTTCCTCGCACATACAGATCGACGATCTTCGAGCATCGAGGATTGGAGATCATCGACGTGGATTTAGACGGTGATCCAGATGTTTTGGCAGGCGGAATTGGCGAGCCTTCATTCTTCTACGTCGCCATCAACACCTTTGCCGACTGCAATGCCGACGGACTGCTCGATCGCTGCCAAATCGATAGTAACGGCAACGGTATCATCGACGAATGCGACTTGCCGCTCGGCGATCTCAATTGTGACGGCATATTCAACCTAGCGGATATTCCTGCATTTGCTACCGCATTAATTGACGAAGCCGCGTATCAACAGCAGTACGCACCGTGCGAACGATTGCGTGCCGATATGAGCAACGACCTCATCGTCGACAGTCGCGATGTTGCGGATTTTGTTTTGAGTTTGACGCAATAATTGAAATCGCGATGATGATCTAAAACAACTTCTTCGCCATATTCCAAATATCATCACCGATCGACCCGTCACCGTCGGCATCGAGCAGTTGCGTCAACAATCCGCCGCTGTTCGACGCCGGTGCCGCTTGGCCGGTGAAACCCATGCCTTGCGACTGCTTCTTGAGCGAGCCCATCGCCATCGTGGCGACCAGCGGCAGCATTTTTTTCAAAATACTGGTATCGATGCCCGTCTGTTGCGACGCCTGCGCCGCGACTTGGCGGCTGACGTCTTTACTGCCAAAGATGTGGCCAAGGATACCGTTGCCGTCGCTCACTGTTTCGTCGCGCTCGAGCAAGTCGGGCTGTTCCAGATAACGATCGTGATTGCCATTGCCCAACGCGCCGAGCAGCGCGCTAAGACCATCCTGCTGTTGCACGTTTCGCTTTACACCCGCATTCAGCGCGGGCACCAATTGCTTGAGCGCCGCCTGCGTTTGGTTTTCATCGAGACCGAACCGACGAGCCAGCGCCGAGACCGGCGCACCGTTTTGCGAGTTGAGAATGGTGTTGAGAATGCTCATGAATTTACCTTTCGGTCAGACCGTTAGATGCTCGCAGCGCCCGCGCGATTGTCACGTCGATCATCATAATATGAAACAGGCCGCAGTTCAGCGACAAAATCTCGACGCGCCGCAGTTTTGATGCTCAGCCCAAGACCTGCCCGACAGCGAAAACGGCCAACAGGCCCGCGAATGCCAACAACGCAATGCTCAACAACACTGCGCCCGGCAATCCGCTGCTAAAAATCGCCAAGCCCGCCACCACGCATGCAAGGGCCGTCAACAGCACGCCACCGCCTGCAACGATATACACAGGCTTGCCAACCGCCCCCGACGATTGCGTCACCCGCCACGTCAAAAACGCCGCATACACCACGCCGACAGCGACCAACAGCAGCACCGGCATAAACGGCTCGGTCGCGAATTCGGCTTTCTCCTTAATAAACTCGTCGGCGGTAATCAGCGCATCTTTCAGTGCCCACAACGCGGCGATGCAAACCACTGGCCCCAACCAGATCCAAGTCAGCGCCGCGCGTGTGGCAGCTTGATAGGTTTCCCGTGTGGCCTCGCGCGCGCGGCGCTGGTCGCGCGCGGCATCCGATTCCTTCGGTTGTGTCGTGGGTTCGGGCGTCATCAGTTCCCCCAAAGCATGGCTTCGGGATCTTTCTCTTCCATGCTAACTAAGACGCCCTTCTCGTCAAACCAGAACACCAACCAATCACGATTGGTGTATTTGTAGATCATCTCGAAACCAAACGGGATATCTTTCGGGTCTTGCTTTTGCATAAAGTTTTCCGACCAGAACAGCTTCTTCGGCACGTTCTTCACGACCTCATCCGCCTCATCCGGATCGCGCGGTGCCAAAATCTCTTTCGGCGGTCGACAAATCGCGGCAACGACTTGCTCGACCGACATGCGCGGCGAGATTTTAAGTTTATCGTCGCGCATTTGCGCGACCGGGTCGAACGTCGCGGCCTGCACCATGTGATACGTCACCCACGCCGCACCGCCGAAGAAAACGACAAACACAACGAGCTTAACGAGCTGCCCCGGCAGTGCCGACGGCTCTTTGTCGGCCTTGGAGCGCGACGATTTCTTCTTGCGCGTCGTCGCAGAAGATGCGGGTTCTTCGGCGGGTACCGGCACGGGCGCGGCAGCCATCGCCATCTGCGCGCCAGTCTGCTTGTTGAAGCCGCACTTCATGCACATCACGGCCCCGTCGTCCATGCGCGCCCGGCATTGCGGGCAGCGCTCTTCGTGCAGCGCTTCACCTTCGGCCAACGCCGCCAAATCGCCCAAATCCGTGACACTCTCCGTATGCGGCAACGAATCCTCCAACGGCGGCACCCTCAACGGTTTACCACACTTACAGCGCACGCGCTTCCCGGCGGCGCGCTCGGGCACGCGAAACTTCTTACCGCAAGCTTTACATTTGGCGACAACAGACATGGGACCGGCCTCCGGAGGGCTTCAGATACACTCCAGCGAAAACCCCAAATTATCAACTTAGCTGTAGAAGAATCAAGGATTGAGCAGAAATCAGATTGATCTAATTGGCGTGATTATTCCTACGAGCCATTTAAAACGCATTCCATAATCACGTTTTTTTGGTCAACCAGAACTGCAAATGCGAATTACTAACAGAATGAAACAAAATTCCCATTCACGCCTACGGTGGTCTTAATGAATACGAGAATGCCTTGACGCGGGAAAACTTCTATAAAGGAGTATTCGATATCCCGTATTGGCATCCGCATACGCACCAATTTCATGCCGAATGTGACGACGGTAACACCGCGGTTATCAACCACTGGGAATGGCTCCATTTTCCGCTACGGCCGGAAGATGATGATTAACTTGTCCCCCCTCCCCGCCCCCGGTAGCATCACCTTTTTCACAACGCCCAAAGAAGCAAGACATTTATGGAACTCTCCGAATACCTGCCTCCTCAACTCGTTAAGGTCCCGCTCGCCGCTGGTGACAAATCCGCAGCGATTGCCGAGTTGGTCGATCTGATCGCCGCGCACGGCCTCACCAAACGGCGCGACCAACTGCTGGCCGCCGTGATGGAACGCGAGGCCCAAAAAACCACCGGCATCGGTCGCGGCTTCGCTGTGCCACACGCCAAGACCGACGCGATCGACAACATGACCATCGCCATCGGCAAGTTGGGCCAACCGATCGAATTCGAAGCCATCGACGGCAAGCCGGTCACGCTCATCGCTCTCATCGCCAGCCCCACCAGCGAAACACGCCTGCACATGCAAGCGCTAGCCCGGCTCAGCCGCTTGGTCATGAGTCAGGAAACATACGAGAACATGCTAAACGCCCAATCGGCCGAAGATTTGCACAAGCTAGCAATCAACGGGGTGGGAGGGTGAGCAGGTAATTCGAGGACAGACCGAAGAATGCAAAATGCAAGATGAAAAATGCAGAATTTAGAATTTGGAAGTTATAAATACGAAACCCCCAAAATGACATGTTGGCCTGCTCCCCAAAATCTGATCCAGTTATTATGAGAGTCCCTACCGGCCCGTTGGTGGGCCAGGAGACTCGAGATGAAGAACAAGCGACATACGCCTGAGCAGATCATTCGCAAGTTGCGCGAGGCCGAAGGCTATCTTTCGACTGGCATGACCATCGCGCAGATCTGCCAGAAGCTCGAAGTTAGCGAGCAGACCTTTCATCGTTGGCGCAACCAGTACGGCGGCATGAAAGCCGACGACGCCAAACGGTTGAAGCAACTCGACGAGGAAAACCGTCGCCTCAAGAAAGCCGTCGCCGAGCTGACGCTCGACAAGCAAATTCTCGAAGAGGCCCTCAAGGGAAAATATTGAGCCCGGCGCGGCGGCGCGCAGCCGTGCAGCATGTGCGGTCGGTTTGCGCCCATGCATCCGAACGCCGGGTGTGCAAAACATTGAGGCAACCGCGCTCGACGCAGCGCTATCGCGCGGTGCGGCGCGACCAAGACCAGGCGCTCATCGATCGCATGTTGGCGTTGGTGCGTCAACATCCGCGTTACGGTTATCGTCGCATCTGGGCGCTGTTGCGACGCGACGGCTGGCACGTGAATCGCAAACGCATCTATCGACTGTGGCGTGCCGAGGGACTGAAAGTGCCGCAAAACCAGCGTAAACACAGGCGTTTGGGCACGAGTGCCAACAGTTGCGTCCGGCGGCGGGCGGAATATATGAACCACGTGTGGAGTTACGATTTCGTGATGGATCAAACGATCGACAGCCGACCGTTGAAGCTATTGCCGGTCGTCGACGAATACACGCGCGAGTGTTTGAGCATCGATGTCGCGCGCAGCATCAAGGCGCGCGATGTGGTCGAAACGCTTCGACAGTTGTTCGCCGTGCGCGGCGCGCCGAGGTTTATTCGCAGTGACAACGGACCCGAGTTTATCGCGAAAGCCGTGCGCGCATGGCTGCAAGCGTCGGCTGTTGAAACCGCGTACATCGAGCCGGGGGCACCTTGGGAGAACGCGTACAGCGAGTCGTTCAACAGCCGCTTTCGCGATGAGGTGTTGGACCGTGAGATGTTTTACGATCTGCGCGAGGCGCGGGTGGTCGTGGAGGATCATCGACTGGAATATAATCAGCGCCGCCCGCACAGTTCGTTGGGCTATCAAACGCCGGCGGCTTTTGCGGCCGGGCTGGCATCGAATGAAATCGGCAACCCGGTTATGGGGGCTCCGCCCCCAAACCCCCGACTTCTTTCCCCTCCGCCGAGCGCCACCGTGGCCGCTCTGGAGGATCGAGATTTGGTTTCGACTCTCATAGCGGCTGGTACATAATTTGGGGGTAGGTCAATGTGAAAGATAAAATTTGCGAATCGAACGTTTCGAGTTTGGGATAGTGAATTGAGTTAGTCCAAAGTTCATTCTAAATCGCTGCATGAGAATCTTAGCCCGAAACCCAAGACCTGAAATCATAAATTCGGACATAGAATTTTTAATTTGAATTTTAAGATTTGAAATTTGAAATTTGAGGTTTGAGGTTTGAGATTCGCGCTTTGAGTGTTGGGTGCGTGTTACTAACTGTAACGATATCTGTCGCGATCATTCTTTCACAATACACCTCCGTATCATATTTTCAGCATACCTCCAGCGATCAATCGTTCGTGATGCGTACCACCTTCACGTTCGCGCGATACATATCGAATGCGCCCCTATGTATTGTGTGTCGTTTTCACGCTTACGCAAAACATATTGCAATCACTATTGCATCCTGTTGTTGCAATCACATCTTTATTCAACGGCTGGAGCCGGGATGCGTCTGGAATACGAATGGGGCAAATACCGGCATCGCTTCTTGAGACGATTCAACCCACAGCACTCAACTTCGAATCATGCAGAAAATTCGCTGCGTTCTGCCTCATACACCAATAAAAAACTCGCGATGCTGGAAATTATCCATCGTCACGAGTTCGGATTGCAATCTTGTTCTTCAAACGTGCGCGACGACAACGCCGCGCTTCGCCCTACCAGCCAACCATGCTGTAACCGGCATCGACGTAGTGAATCTCACCCGTCACGCCGCTGGATAAGTCGCTACACAAATACAACGCTGACTTACCGACTTCGTCGGATTCGATATTGCGCTTCAGCGGCGATTTGGTGGGGTAGTGATCGAGAATCTGATCGAAACCGCCAATGCCCGCTGAGCTAAGCGTACGACACGGGCCGGCACTAATCGCGTTCACACGCGTCTTCTTCAAATCGCCAAGGTCAGCCGACATGTAGCGTACGGATGATTCCAGCGCCGCTTTGCAAACGCCCATCACGTTATACCCCGGCACAAACTTGGCAGCACCGAGATAGCTGAGCGTCAAGACCGAACTGCCCTCTTTGAACATATCGAATGCTTTTTGGCAAACGCTGATGAATGAATAGCAACTGATGTCCATCGCCTGCTTGAAGTCTTCGCGACCCGTCTGGTAAAAGCGGTTCAGCAAAGCGTCGCGATTGGCGAAGGCAACAGCGTGTACCAGAAAATCGATCTTGTCGTAGGTTTCGCGCACCTTGCCGAGGAACTCTTCGACTTGTTCGTCGCTCGTCACATCGCAGGGGGCAATGATCTTGGCACCAATGGGTTCGGCCAACTTGCGGACGCGCCGTTCCATGCGTTCGCCGGGCAGATGGTTGAACGCCATCTCGGCCCCGTGCTTGTGAAACATGTCCGCGATATACCACGCCAGGCTGTAATCGTTGGCTACGCCAAAAACAACGCCTTTTTTGCCTTCGAGCAGGCCGCCCATCAAAAACCTCACCGCCGCATGCGGACGCAGTCGCGCCCTGAGTCATAAATTCAACCAAACCGCCAATTTAGAATGAATCCGGGGGGTTGTCCAGCAATACCAATATACGCCATAACGGCCCGATTGTTCGAGTCTAACCAATTAGCTAGACTGAACTTGTGACCCGCATCGACGCACCCAACCAAACGCAAGACGCCGCACCACAGCGCCTGTTGGTGGCCGTGCCCAACTGGATCGGCGATGTGGTCATGGCGACGCCCTGCCTTACCGCCCTGCGTCGCCGCTTTCCGACCGCCCAAATCACACATCTGATGCGCCCTTACGTATCACAGGTGCTCGGCGGCAGCGACCTCACCGATGCAGAACTGTTCTGGCCAACCAAGGGCAACCGCCCGGACGACCCGCGTTACACCAACAGCACCTGGCACCTCATTCGCACATTGCGTGCCAGTCGCTTCGACACGGCGGTATTGCTGACCAATTCGTTCCGGTCGGCGCTAGTTACAGCCCTCGCCGGTATCCCACGCCGCATCGGGTACGCCCGAGACCGTCGCTCATGGCTGCTGACCGACAAACTCCATCCGCCTCGCACGGGTCGCACCTTTACGCCGATCCCCGCGATCGACTACTACAACGAGATCGCAGGCAAACTTGGATGCACTGACATCGAACGCCGTATGCGGCTGCATTACACCCCCGCCGACGAAGCCGCTGCGGCCGAAAAACTAAAACCGGATGACACCGGTCGCCCGCTAATCGTCCTCAACCCCGGTGCCAACTACGGCTCGGCTAAATGCTGGCCTACCGAGAAATACGCCGCCCTTGCGGATCGCCTCACCCGCGACCATGGCGCCCGCGTCATCGCATCGTTCAGCCCCAAAGAAGCGCGCATGGCCGACCAGCTAAGGGCCGCCGCTACCGAACCCATCGACATCCACGTAGACCTCGGCATCGGCCCCCTGAAGACACTGATCGCGCGCAGCGACCTGCTCATCAGTAACGACACCGGCCCACGTCATTTCGCGCCGGCCCTCGGCGTTCCCGTCGTCACCATCTTCGGCAGCAGCGACCCGCGCTGGGCGGAAACGTATGCCGACCGCGAACGGATCGTAAAACTCGATCTCGACTGTCAACCTTGTATGGAAAGAACCTGCCCGCTCGGGCATCATAACTGTATGCGCGAATTGTCCGTTGAGATAGTGCTCGCGGCAGCCTTGGAATTGCTGTCGCCAAATAACATGCCGCTGCGGGTGGAGGCCTGACCGGTGTTCAAAACCGATCGCATGACGATCAAAAAACCTTATGCCAAGATGCTGCGCGACGCCGGCCTCGATACCGTGCAGAAGGTGCTGTGCCATCCGGGTCACGCGTTGGCGGCGTGGAGCCGTAGCAGCGACGTCATTCGTTTCGACCTCGACGACCAATCAACATCGTTTTTCATCAAGCGCTACCACTACCCGCGCTGGCGCAATCGCTTCAAAGGCATGTTTCGGGGCACGCTGTTTAAATCGAGCCGCGCTCGTAGCGAATATCAATCTTTGCGACAAATGCGGCGACTCGGCATTCAAGGCGTGCGACCGGTCGCCTTTGGTGAGCGCCGCATCGGCCTGTTCGTGAAGAGTTGCTTCATCATTACCGAGGCCGTGCCCGATGCGACGGCACTCTCCAATTTCATTCAGAATTTCAGCAACACCACATCGCCACGGTCCGTCGCGATCCGGCGCGAAATCCTGACCTCGCTGGCGCGCCAAGTGCGTCACATGCACGAGGCCGGCTTTGTGCATCGCGACCTGTTCTGGCGCAACGTGCTGATTCGCTGCTTGCCCGGCGAACGCTTCGAGTTTTACTTTCTCGACGCCTCGGTCGGTCGCTGGATCCGCCGCTCAAGCCGGCGCGACGAGAGCATCGTCGCCGACTTGGCTGCTATGGGCGCGGCTGCCCCCCACTTTTGTTCCAAGCCCGACCAACTGAGATTCCTTCTCGAATACTTAGGCGTCAAGAAACTCAGCAACGAACAACACCAATGGCTTCGACATGTGCAGGATCGCTCCAGCCTGCTGCGCGCTCAGGAACTGGAACGGCTACGTCGGGGACGCGTTTTTGACGCCGCCGAAGAGCCCGTTTCGGTGGAAATTTGATCGCTGGCGTGATGCGTGAAATTTTTCACGAACCCGCTCCCGATACGAGCCCGAACCGGTTAGAATTCTGCGGTAAGGCTTTTAGAAGACAGACGCGTTTCCGGACGTTCAAACGAAGGAAATTTCGCTCGTGAACAACGACCAACTATCGATGCTCGCCCTCACCGCTCCCGTTGGGTACGGCCCCATTGCCGTACTGCTCGGAATCGCGTTCGTCGTAGGGCTTGCGATTCTGTTTCTCACGCACTTTATCCCCAAGAAAAAGCGCCATGGCGAAGAGAAGGAAGGCATCTACGAATCGGGGATGCCGGTTATCGGTGATGCCCGCCAACGCTTTAACGTGAAGTTCTATCTCGTCGCGATGATGTTCCTGATCTTCGATGTCGAGTTAATCTTTATGTACCCATGGGCGATGGCCTACTTGGAAGCCAAAGCGGACGGCAGCGCCTTCGCCGCCAACGCCGATATGCTTTTCTGGGTGATGTTCGTGTTCTTCACGATCCTGACACTAGGATTCTTGTATGAGTGGGGCAAAGGAATTCTCAATTACGATTGATTCTGTAAGCAACAGCCCACGCTGATCACAGCGACGAATTGCAAATCGATCACGGAAGCGCGTCTTGTGGACGCATCGAGACAATTTCAGAGCCGCGTCCTGTGGACGCATTAAATTGAGATCCGCAATCCGAAAGGTTGCCACGATATGCAAAAAAGCGAATACCAACCGCACAGCATGGGCAATGACGATGTTGTCACCACGCGCCTCGATGAGTTGGTGGGCTTCTTCCGCCAAAACGGCGTAAACTGGGCGCGCAAGCATTCGCTGTGGCCGCTGCCCTTTGCGACGGCCTGCTGCGGCATCGAACTGATGGCCACCGCCTCCAGCCGCTACGACCTCGCCCGCTTCGGTGCCGAAGTGATGCGCTTTAGCCCGCGACAGAGCGACCTGCTCATCTGCGCTGGTCGCGTAGCCATCAAAATGATGCCCGTGTTGCAGCGCATTTACAAGCAGATTTGCGAACCCAAATGGGTGATCTCGATGGGTGCCTGTGCCTCGACCGGCGGTGTGTTTGACACCTATGCCGTCGTGCAAGGTGTCGATCAGTTCTTGCCCGTCGATGTGTACGTCCCGGGCTGCCCGCCACGACCCGAGACGTTGATCGAAGGGGTCATGGCCATTCAGCGGCTCGTCGAACGCGACGGTGTGCAAACCAGCGCCCAACGCGGCAAGGGCCTCGGCATGGTCGTTGAACCGACGGTACAGGTAGGCATCGAAGGTAAGAATTAGTTTCGCGTATTCCGCACTTAACCCCCGGCCAATGGCCGGGGGCTAATTTGGTACAAAGAAGAACGCCAATTCGCTTAACGCTCCGGAAATCACCACATGGCCAGCCCCGACCAAATCGTCGCAGCATTGAACAAGAAATTCTCCGGTGCCGACTTCACCGCCAACCCCCTTCTCATGCGCGGTGACGAACCCGGCGATCAAATGTTCATCCGCGTCGAGCCGGCCCAATTGATCGTCGTGCTGACCTTCCTGCGCGACGATGCCGAGATGAAGTTCGAGCAACTCGTCGATCTGACCTGCGTCGACTACCTCAACTTTCCCGATGCCACCGACCGCTACGGCGTGATTTACTCGCTGCTCTCCCACACCCACGGCCATCGCATCTTTCTCAAAGCGTTCGTAAACGACCCCGAACCCAAGCTCGCCTCCGCTACGCCGATTTGGAAGGGCGCCGACTGGATGGAGCGCGAAGTTTTCGACATGTTCGGCATCACATTCGAAGGTCATCCCGATCTGCGCCGCATCCTCACGTGGGACGATTTCGGCTCCTTCCCGCTGCGCAAGGACTACCCCCTGCGCGGCAAGGGCGAGCGCACCAATTACGAAGTCACCACCCGCGACAGCGCCTGATTCCGAAAGCTCCGAAACCTATGGATCTATCGAAGAGCTAGGAACCCAGCGCTGTGGCACCGGCTAATAGCCGGTGTATGCAGACAAACCATCTACCGTCGCATTCCTTCGTGAAGTCGTCTAGGTTTTTCAATGCGACCTCGATCAATCGACTCGCGCAATTCCCGGCACCCAAAAAATTCTCCGCCACCGTGAAACCTTAATTGCCTTTTAGCGTTTCAATCTATAACAGCCCGCTGATATCCAAAATTCGCGGTGTACCATCGCCTCATGGCACCCGTCGCACGGGTGCGTGCGCGTCGGAACCGTCGAATCCTGCCAAGAACTCACCGCATACCGTGGCTGGGAGGAAGATACCCATGACGCTGTCATATCGCGTTCGCAACGCGCTTTTCTGCTACATGCTGCTCGCGTCGACGGTCGCTCACGCCCAAAACTCGGCCCCGGAAAAGCATCCCATCACGGTCCGTGGCCAGTCGTACAACATGCTTCCCTTCGATTACCTACGCGAACGCGGCATCCGCGTGCCCGAGATCGCCGCCGAAAACAACGCCGCGTTCCGGTATTTCGATGCCGTCAATGCTTACGTCGCGCCCGATCAGGCTCCCGAGGATTGGGTCGATAAAGCGGCCCGTGGCGAATGGCCCGACGATCCCGAAACCGAAGCGCAGCTTGTCGCCTATCTCGATGCCAATGCCGAAGCCTTGTCCATCACGCGAGAGGCTACAAGGATGGACGATTACTTCTTGCCGCTCTTCGGCGAGGAAGGTGAGCCGCTTTATACCTTCCTGCTGCCCTCGCTCGCCCCTCAACGGCAACTCGCCAAGTTGCTTGCCGCGGACGCTCAACGTCAGATTCGAGCGGGCAACCACGAACTCGGCATGGATCGCCTGCTCACCGCTCAGCGCATGGGCAATCATTTGGGCAACGGCTCCACCATGATCGAAGGCCTCGTGGGCGTGGCCGTCAACGCCTTGGTATCCGATCAACTCACGCACTTAGCAAACACCTACGACATACCGACAGATGTCTTAATCGATACGACGACGGCTATGAACGACATTGCCGTAGACTTACCTTCGTTTGAAGACATGTTGCGTGCCGAAGAAGCACTGACCGACGACCTCGTGGATGATGTCCTCGTCGATCCCACCATTGATCAGTCCATGATCGGTATGCCAATGCCGCCCTCGATGCTCAAACCGCAGAAGGGCAGCGGTTGGCACCAGCTCGTAAAGGAACTTCGCCGCGTATATCTGCCCGATCGCGCTATTAAACGCCATGCCAAGAAGTATTACGAAAAGGTGCGCGAAGGCACGCGTCCAAAGAAAGACGGTACACCCGGCACCATCCTTCAAGAAGACTTACTACTCGCAGATGTGCCAGCTTGGGATGTATTGACCTTGTCGACCCTCCCGTCGTTCTCACGTGCTCACGAAATCGTGCTCATGAGTAAGAGCAATTTCGAGCGTGCCCGTGTACGCTTGGCCGTTCGCGCGTACGAACAGGATCGTGGTCAACTACCGCCCAACTTGCAGGCGCTCACGCCGACCTATCTCGCGCGCGTGCCCGCCGATCCGATGACCGGCTACGACTTTGAGTATCAACCCAGCACAACTGAGGGCGGCGTCCCCACGGGGCTTTCCAAAGTCACGCGCGAAAACGCCGAAGAACTCAAACGCAAACGCCGCACGCCCGCCATCCTGACGCCCCGCGCATCCAAATGGCGACGCTATGTGATGCGCTTCGCCGATCGCTACGAACTCGACGATCGTCAGCGCGCGTCCGCCGATGGCATCTTGCGCGATATAGAATCCCGCGCCGCCGCTTTCGAGCGCACCCAAGGTGCCAAGATTCAACAGCTCATCGACGAAGGTGATCAAACGAGTGCCAAAGCCGAAATGAAACCACTCGACAAGCTTTTTGATGAGATGGAACGCCGTCTCAAAAAGCTGCCCACACGCAAACAGCGCGCCGCCGTCGAACAAGAAGCCAACGAGGAAGGCAAATAATATGCTCGCAACTTCCACTGCCCTTATTCTGTCGCTGTCCTGTCTCTTCGCGCCGGTCGAAACGCCGCAGCCCACTGCGTCGCGCGCGGACTTGCTCGCCATGATGCCGCGCAACACGGCCGTTGCGGTCGCCGTCAACTTTCGCGCCGAGATTGTTGACGAAACCTTGATGCGCAAGATCGCAACGTTTTATGCGCCGCAAGCAGATACGGCCAAGTTGCTGGCCGACACACTACTGTCGATTCCCGGCGAGCTGGCCTTCGGCTTCATCCCCAGTGAACGCCGCAAGGGTGATTTTGATGTCGTCGTCGTGATGGATATCTCCAAGCGCGACTTCGAATTGCGTGACTGGTTATCCAAAACGCTCCTGCCACTGATTCGCGCCACCAATCCCAACAACGACAAGGCCCGCGCCCGGCTGGCAGGCGAACTGCCTACTTTCACGATCGAAGTACCCGGCGCAGACAAGCCGGCGTTATACATCGCCGTGCGCGGAAAGATCGCTGTCGCCTCTAACGACAGCCGCTTGGTGCGCGCGGCCCACACGCAGAAAAACGACCCGCGCAAGTCGCTCGCCGCCGCCCCCGGCGTGCGCCGCATGGCGCGCGAACTGCCCCGCCAAGCCGCCGCCTGGGTATTGTTTCAGCCCGAACCCTTGGTCGCCGCCCAACCCAAACCCAAGCCGCGCAGTCAGGATGAGCTATTAATGCAAATCCTCCGCCCCGAAGATTTGCACGCCGCAGCGGCCTACCTCGATGTTAACGGCAACGCCATCGAACTCGGCGCGCTGGCCATGCTCGATGAAGAATGCAAAGGCTTAGCGCGTATCTTGAGCGGAAGCAACTCCGAGTCGACGTTGCAACCCAAGCTATCGACTGCCTTTCCGGTAACGGCGCGCCTAGGCTGCGACAACCTCTCCGAGTTACCCGCGTTGCTTTACCAGATCACCAATCAATTCGACAAGACCATTGGCGTGGAGTACCGCGAAGACTTAGCCGCGTTTAACAAAGCCACCGGCGTCGATCTCAATGCCAATCTGCTGAGCCAAATCAACGAAGAATTCGTCTTGGCCGTGCGCCCAGACTTTGCGCAACAACCGCCCGTGGCATGGGCATTAGTCACATACGTGCAAGACCCGACCGTCTTCGCGAGCGCCGCCCAAAAGCTAACCACCCACTTCGGCCTAACCTACGACACGCGCGAACAAGCCGGTCTGCAGATTCACACCGCCACCGGCATGACGCCCGTGGCGTGGACGCTGGCCGGTAAGCATCTCATCATCGCCATCGATGCGAAGACCGTGCGCGATACTGCCAAGGTTCTGCAAAGAAACACCGGCGCCACTAAAATCAGCCGCGGACTCACGCGCCTCGACCGGGCCAATCAGTTTTACTTGAACGTCGATCTACCGTTGTTAGCTCAACAAGCCCCGATGCTACCCATGCTCGCTGGCGCCAAGTTCGGGCCATTAATCAAGGACGGCTCTGTCGCCGCCGCCCTCACCCACGATGGTCGCTTCAGCCGCTTCCGTCTGCGTTGGGATTTGGCGAAGGTGAAACCAACCGATCAAGATGGTGCCGAGTCCGGCAATGCAAGCCAGGAGTTACTGTCCTTCGTTGCCAACCAGACCGTCGAAGCCATGACCGCAGCGCGCCAACAAGCCCAGCGCGTCATGGGCATGTCCAACATGCGCGCGATGGCGCAGGGCCTGTATATCTATGCCGAAGCCCACGGCGGCCAATTTCCCGCTTCGCTAACCGAATTGGTCAAGGCGAACAACCTCACGCTCGAACAATTCAACAACCCCTACACCAACGAGGGGCCGACCGACCTAAGCGACTTCGATGAAACCTGCCACGTGATCTATCGACCGGGGCTCACCAACAAAACCGCACCCAATGAAATCGTGATCGCCGAACGAATCACCACGCCGAACAACAACGGTATCGGCGTTGCGAGCTTCACGTTTGTCGATGGTCATGTGGAATCGCTGGAAGACCCGCTCGCGTCGCAAATCATTTACATGATCGAAACCGGTGCTCCGTCTGTCACGGTCGGAGCGGCCCGTGTGGCTTTGGCTGCAGATGCTGTGGAATAAATCAGACCATTACCGCCTGCGTGTCACCATAAAGCCCGTCAGCGCCATCAATTGAAACACCATCGCCGACAGCAGCGAATACAACCCCGTTTCACCTTGCTCATTCGCCACCGAATACAAGCCATATGCCAGCGCAAACAAGGCAAACGCCTGCGCAATGGCCCCCGCCAACTGCGCAAACGAAAAATCCTGATACTGGCGATCGCGCCGAATCAACCTCAATTCGTCCAGAATCTCGTGTAGCACATCGAAGGCGCTGCCATCACCCGGCGACGACGACGGCACGCGCTTCTCCGTCGCGCCCGTCGGCTCTGCCTTGGCGGTCTCGGTCTTTTTTTCCTTGCTTTCGGTGCGCGGGGCCGCGTCGGGCCGCGTGGCTTCCGTGGGCTTCATAGTCGTTTCCGGTTTGGGTTGCGGGGGTTCGGGTCTGGGTGCTTCAACTTTCCGCGCGGGCGGCGGTGGAGGCTGTGCGTCGGCATTCGTTGCTGGAGCCGATACTTGCGGCAGGACGGCGGCTCGGCTGGTTTCTTCAATCGGTCGTCGCGCGCTCGCCAACTCGCGCTCGCGCGATTCGGCCTCGCGCTGACGCGCCCGCGACACGATCGCGCGCATTTCTGCCAGACGTTGCGACTCGCGCAATATCAAATCAGCCGCCCGTGCGAAATCGGGCACCAAATGGTCCGGGCGCGCCACGTCGCCGTCCGCCCCGCTGCCGATCATGATCGTGCGGCAGCCTGCGGCGCGACCCGCCTCCACATCGCTGGCCTTATCGCCGACCATCCATGATTGGTCGAGATCGAGATGCAATTCCGCCGCCGCCTTGAGCAACATGCCAGGCCGCGGCTTACGCATCTCGCTGTCCATGCGGTATTCCTCGACCTTGGCATCACGCCCGTCGAGATAGGGGCAGTAGTAGATCGCATCGACAGCCGACCCGCGCTCGGCCAACTGCTCTTGCAAGGCTTCGTGCACCGAGCGCAGCTCTTCCTCGGTCAAAAATCCGCGCGCAATGCCCGACTGATTGGTGACGATGACCACGGCAAAACCGTCATCGCGCAGCTTACGCAGCGCCGCCGGCACGCCGGGGATGATGTGAATCTGGGCGGGGTCGCGCATATAGCCCGAGTCTTTGATCAGCGTGTCGTCGCGATCGACGAAGACGGCGGGTTGTTTGGTTACTGCCACCGGAATGCGAACCCTGACTGGCCCCGAGGTATCAACGCGTGCCGCCTACCTGCGATACGCCCATGGGAAATACATTACGACATGCAGCATCGATTGCAACTATCGCCGCGACAATTGGTTACGCTGGTCAGTCATCGCCGCACGGCGTAGGATCGGTTTGGAACTAAATCAAACGGCGAAAAGCCACTGCGAATAAACGCGAAACGATACACCTTAAACCCGCATGCCCGAGATCAAAGCAGACATCGTGATCGTCGGTGCCGGCATCGCCGGACTGTGGACCTTCGCCGAATTACGCCAGCGCGGCTACGACGTACTGCTGCTGGCTTCCGGCGGAATCGGCGGCACCCAAACGCTTGCCGCCCAAGGCATCATTCACTCGGGCCTGAAATACGCCCTCACTGGCAAAGTCAACAAACTCGCCCATTCCATCAGCGCCATGCCCGACGTTTGGCTCGACAGTCTGCGCGGCGAAGGGCCCGTCGATCTGACCGCCGCACGCATGGCAGCCGATTCGCAACAACTGCTCATCCCCGGCGGTCTCGTCGGCAGCATGGTCAGCGGCCTCACCAAGCGCATGTTGGGTCGCGATGTGTTCGAAATTCCGCGCGGCGACTGGCCCGTCGGCCTGCCTGCCACCGGCTTTAACGGCACCGCCATTCACATGAGCGAGCCGGTACTCGATATCCCCAGCGTGGTGCGCGCCTTGGCCGGCGCGGCCCCCGATGCTGTGCGCAGCATTGCAACAAACATTCCTTTAGCGACAACCGACACATCAACATCGCCCCTGGATACCACCCAACTCGACCGCGGTATTCTTGGCACGCCCAGCGCCGCTATCAAAGCATCGTGCTTCATCTTCACCAGCGCCGAAGGCAATCACCCGCTCGCGCGCGCGGCCAAACAGGAGGGACAGCTAAAGACGCAACATCGCCCGCTGCTGATGGGCTTTCTCAAGCCCGCGCCGTTCGATTTGTTCGTGCATCTCGTTGGCACTTCCGAAAAACCCATCGCCACCATCACGACGCACAAGATGCAAACCGGTGAACGTGTTTGGTATCTAGGTGGCCAAGTCGCCGAACGTGAAAAAGATGCCGATGCTGCACTGGTGTTAAGTGCAATTCGCAAAGCGTTCGCGAAATACTTACCCGACATCGATCTCGCCGACTTTGAATTCGCGGTTTATCCCGTCGATCGCGTGGAAGGCAAATCCGAATCGAAGGGCTGGATGCCCGATACACCGACCATCCACGATGCGGGCAACGCGCTATATTGCTGGCCGACGAAGCTCACGTTTGCACCGTTATTAGCACGCATGCTTCTACCCAAGCTGGAAGAAAAAGGCATCCGCCCCAGTGGCACCCAACGCGATTATTCCGCCTTGCCATCTGCCGACTTCGCCCCGCCGCCATGGGACACCGTCACTTGGAAGCCCGCGAATGAGCTTTCGTCTTAACTGGGATTCGCAGCTACCTTCATCACGAACTACCGTTGACCTCTCGCGTTACAAGTTAACTATCGTCGCACGCTATCCGTCAGAGCCGCGCCCGTCAGGAAGCGGTCACGCACCAAGCGCTCGGGCATCTCGACGTATCGAGTTAACTCAATGACTATAGCAGTTCACGTTAAAGAGCAACGGATGCGTTGTGGCACCGGCTAATAGCCGGTGGATGTTGACAACTGATCTAAGGACGGAACCATTCGTGAACTGATCCAGAATTCTCTTTTCTCATGTATACGGTTGTCGAAATAACGAAGATTGCTTCGCCGCTTGCGAATCTAAGAACCCGCAACATCTGGCACGCACCGCTCCCTCACGGTCGCGGCTCTGATTTCGATCCGGTTGTAAATCGGCACGACTGCGAAACAACATAATTGTGCGTTAATGAGATACGCTTCATACTAATTCGATCCCGTCGGAGAAAGGGCCGACGCAAGCGTCGAATAACCCGGCCAACTTTGTTGCATTTAGGCAATCAAACAAATCCCAACACGATTCGAGACCACCGGTTAGAATCCCATCCATGCAACGCCGACGACTTGGCCAAACCGATCTTTCTGTCTCACCGCTGGGCCTCGGCACCGTCAAATTCGGTCGCAATCAAGGCGTGAAGTATCCCACGGGCTTCGACCTCCCCACCGAAGCGGAACTTGCAGACCTCCTCGCCCTCGCGCGCGACCTCGGCATCAACTTGCTCGATACGGCCCCCGCCTATGGCCTTAGCGAAGAGCGCCTCGGTCGCTTACTGCAGGGCCAGCGCGGCGACTGGATCATCGTCGGTAAAGCCGGCGAAGAATTCATCGACGGTCAATCGCATTACGACTTTTCGCCCGCCCATATTCAAACCAGCCTCGAACGCAGCTTACAACGCTTACAAACCGACCATCTCGACGTGCTGATGATTCACTCCGATGGTAACGACATCTCGAACCTATCGGATGACGTGATCGCCACGCTGCACGAGCTGCGCGCGCGCGGCCTTACCCGCGCCGTCGGTGCCTCCACCAAGACGGTCGAAGGCGGCCTGCGCGCCATCGCCACGCTCGATTTGGTAATGGCCACCTACCACCCCGCTTACACCGAAGAACGACCCGTCCTAGACGCCGCCGCCCAAGCAGGCAAGGGTGTGTTACTCAAAAAAGTGCTCGCCAGCGGTCACGTAAACACCATCGCGAATGACGATCCCGTGCGTGCGTCGTTTCAATTCGCGTTTGACCATCCCGGCACGACGGCTGCGATCGTGGGTACGATTAATCCAGAGCATTTGAGGGCGAATGTCGCGGCAGCACTAAGCTGTATCGTTTCGACAGACTAACGCGAACCGTGATATGCCAGCACATCCCCAATTTGATCCTGATGATGAAACAGTAGAGCTGACCGAGACGCCGCCGCTACTCGAAATCGCATTCCCATATGGTCGCGTCAGGTTTCGATGGTTGGTACCGGTCGTACTGCTGATCGCCATCGCGCTGATTGTGTTGACCAAATGCATCACGCTTACATCGACATCAAAGACCATTATTCTCGCACTTGGCTTCATCCTAGCCGGCCTGAGCGTCACTCTGATTCGGTATCTTTTCAATTGGAAAGATAAACCGGGTATCGTGGAGGGGCTCGCGCCCTATACGCAGCAATTTACTTTCAGCCTGCACAAAGACGATTCCGTTCGCACCCGCGCTATACGTAAGCACGTGAAATCCTTCGAGCCCAGTATCTATACCCTGCGGCATTATTCCATCAATGCGGTCTTGGCTCCGCTAACTGGGCGCTTTTCGATTAGCGTCTTCTTCGTATTGATTATCTGCGCATTGGTTTTAGGCGACATAAACTTCATTTTCGCGTTAGCGTTCGTGCTATTGTCGAGTGTTGGCATTCGTCTTTACGCACTGCTTCGCCCCACCTATTTCCGCATCTCACCGGGTTATCTCGAAATACTGCGCGGCTGGCCATGGAACGATTCGATTGCGCGGCTTGCAGCAATCAGCCTTTACGATAAGCGCATCCACATCGACCTCGACAGCGCCTTGTTGGTATTGATCGATCAGGAAGAAGAGCTAGCACTCATCGGCATCGGCGGCGTTATGCGATACGACCTGATGCTGGAGCCGATTTTCGAGGCCGCCGCCTGCGGTGAGGTTCCCTTGCAAACCGATCCGCAGCGTTTGGTCGGTTAAAACGCCCAAATCCGCGGCGCCAATAAAATCGCCGTCACGGCCAACAGAATATTCAACGGCAAACCCACGCGCAAAAAGTCTTTAAACCGATATCCACCCGGTCCGAAGACCATCAGATTGGTTTGATAACCCAACGGCGTGGCGAAGCTGCCCGAACCGGCAATCATGATGGCATAGATAAACGGCGTGAAGTTCACATCGAGGCGCTGCGCCGTTGCCAGCGCGATCGGAAACGTCAGCGCCACGGCGGCGTTGTTCGTAATTACTTCTGTCATCAGCGACGTCACGATATAAATCGCCGCCAAGGCCAGCCACGGATTATCACCGGCCACCTGCAAAATCGAATCCGCCAACCATTTGGCCGCGCCCGATTGATCGAGCCCCGCGCCCAAGCCCAGCGCCGCCCCAATCACCACCAACACCGACCAATCCACATTCCGGCGTGCATCCGTTACCGAACAACAACGCAGCACGATCATCGCCCCCGCCGCCAACAGTCCCGCGTGCAACATGCTGAGCCAACCGACCGCTGCCGCGCTGACCATGGCCAACAAAATCGCCAGCGCTACAAAGGCCCGTTCATGCCGCCTGGGTGCCGAATCCTCCAACGCGCGCACCAACAAGAAATCGCCCGAATCCCCATGATGCCGCAGAAAACTCGCGCCTGCTTCCAGCAAGAGCACATCGCCGGGCTCCAATTCGATATCCCCGATGCGCCCTTGCACGCGCTCACCGCTGCGTGCCACCGCCAACACCGCCGCCCCAAAGACCGTGCGAAACTTGGATCCTTTAATCGACTTTCCAACCGCTCGGCACCGACTGGACACCACCGCCTCATATAACGTTCGATTGTGTCGATGCGAATCGAGCTTAAAAATCTGATCCGTCGCCGGAATCAGACCGCGTTGCTTTTGCAAGTCGCGAATCGAATCGACCACCCCTGCAAACACCAGCCGGTCACCGGCGCGCAAGATTTGATTCGGCCCGACTGCTGGAATGATGTCCCCCCCACGCTCGATCTCCACCAGATAACAACCGGGCAAATCGCGCAAGCCCGCTTCGTACACCGTGCGTCCATCCAACGGGCTGGCGTCGGGCACCATCATCTCGGCGGTAAACTCGCGCGCATCGGCGAGCGTTTGTTGCGTCGATGTGCGATCGGGCAGCAACACCGGCCCCAAGAAGAGTAAATACACGCCACCCACAACCGCACAGGGCACGCCCAGCAACGCAATCTCAAAAATGGGTAGCGCCGGCATCGTGGTATTGCCTGCCACCAAACCACTTACCACCAGATTGGTGCTCGTGCCAATCAGCGAACACATACCGCCCAAAATCGCGGCATAGCTCAACGGTATCAGCAATTTCGACGCCGGTATGTTCACCCGGCGCGACCAGTCATTGATCGCCGGAATCAACATCGCCACTACCGGCGTGTTATTCAAAATCGTGCTACACGCGCCCACCGGCGCGATGATGCGCAACATCGCCCGTCGCAAACCTTGCGGTCGCCCCAATAAGCCCGACGCGATCCAGTCGACAGCACCCGTCGCACGCAAGCCCGCGACCACGATGAACAACACCGCGACCGTTGCCAAACCAGTATTACCGAAACCCGCCAGCGCCCGCTGCGTATCGAGAATACCGATCTTCCAACCGTTCGAAGCAGGCACCGGCACCACCATCATTAGCGTTAGCGCTGCCATCATCACCGCGTCGGTCGCCAAGCGCGTCAGCGCCAACAAACCGACAGTCAGCAGAATAATGGCAATCGCGATGAATGCTTCGGTGGTCATGTTGGGAAACAGTGTACGACGGAATGCAAATCACGCGTGGTGTAACCAATTCAAGACAACTACCCTGATATCGGTCGAAAGCGGACCGCGATTGATTAGGCCCAACCTGCCGCTCGTCCGATTTGGTAGATAGCCAACGACGCCAGATAGGCCGTCACCGTCATGTACACGAACAAGAAGATGGGCCAGCGCCAGGTGCCGGTTTCCTTGCGCACCACGGCCAGCGTGCTGATGCACTGACAGGCAAACACATAAAAGACCATCAACGAGATACCCACCAACGGCGTCAACAACGGTCGCCCGTCCGGCCAGGTAGCCGTCGCCAATTGATCGCGCAACGCATCCGACGTCTCATCAGCCTCGCCCAACGAGAACGTAATGCCCATCGTGCCGACGAATACTTCGCGTGCCGCAAACGAAGACAAGATGCCCGTGCCCAAGCGCCAGTCAAAACCCAGCGGTTCGATCACCGGCTCGATCGCGTGCCCCATGCGGCCCAGCAAACTGTGATCTTGCTGCTGCGCGCTAAGAAAGTTTGTTCGCCCCTCAGCATCCGTTTCCGGAATCGCTTCAAACGCGGCGGCCTGCGCCGGCGTCATGGCTTGCTGGTCGAACTGCGGAAAGTAACTGAGCGCCCAGATGACGATACACGCGGCGAAGATGGTCGTGCCCGCCTCCGTGACAAACAAACGGCTGCGTTCCCACATGGCGCGCAGGCAGTTACTAACCTTCGGCTTGCGATACGGCGGCAATTCCATGATGAAGGCCGGTCGCGGACCGCGCAACAACGTCCTTTTGAAGATCAATCCAAAGACCAACGCCGCGATGGTGCCAAGGGCATACATGCCGAACAAAATCCCGGCCTTCAATAGAGCGTTATCACCAAACACGGCACCAATCACGATGATATAGACCGGCAAACGCGCCGAACAACTCATCAACGGTGCGATTAAAATTGTGGTTAGTCGATCGCGCGGGTTCTCGATGGTGCGCGTCGCCAGGATGCCGGGAATCGCGCAGGCAAAACTCGACAGCAACGGAATAAAGCTGCGCCCGTGCAGCCCTACACGCGCCATCAGGCGATCCATCATGAACGCCGCCCGTGCCATGTAGCCCGAATCCTCCAAAATAGACAAAAACAAAAATAATATGCAGATTTGCGGTAAGAAAACCAGCACCGAGCCGACACCGTTGATCACACCATCGACCAACAATGACTGCAGCGTGCCCGCAGGCATCAGCCCCGTCACCCAGCCCGCCAGTGCTCCTTGAGCAGCCTCGATCAATCCCATCAGCGGGTCGGCCAAGGCGAAGATCGAATAAAACACTGCCGCCAGCACCAGCGACAACACACCTAAGCCCCACAGCCGATGCGTCAGCACACCATCGACGCGGTCGGTGACCGTGCGCCGCGGTGTTTCTTTCGTCAGGCTGCGTACCAAGCCTTGCGACTGTTTCGAAATCCACGCATAGCGCGCTTCGATAATGATGCTGGCCGGTTCTTCAAAGGCATCCAGCACCCGTTGTGCAGCCTCCTTCACCGCTTCTCCCACATTGCTGGGCAGCGGTTCCAGAAAGTCTTCGCAAGCCACGCGTGCCGTCGGCGCGCCCGACAAATAATCTGTCAGCCAGACCAAGGCCGCACCATCAGCCGCGTCTTGGTCGACGATGCCCGTCTCTTCAAACGCGCGACTGACCGACCGGATTTCCGTTTCAATCTTCTCGGGCAACGGCCAAGGTCGCTTGGCATTACCCGCCTGCGCCGTACCGTCAAAATTGACCAACGCCTCGCGCAAGTCATCGATGCCCTCGCCACTGCGCGCGTTGGTCGCCACGACCGGAACACCCAAGCGCTCGGATAGCGCTTGCATGTCCACGTCGCGCTCACGGCGCTTAGCCACGTCGACCATGTTGCACACCACCAGCACCGGCAGGCCCAGTTCGAGAATCTGAGTGGCAAGGTAAAGATTGCGTTCGAGACTGGCGGCGTCCAACACGACAAGCACCGCGTCGGGCTTGTCGGCGTCGGGCTGTAATCCGAGGATCACACTTCGCGCGATAACTTCATCAGGCGAGACTGCGGAAAGACTGTAAATGCCTGGCAGGTCAGTGAGCTGAATTTCACCACCGGTGATTCGACCTGTGCGCTTCTCGACCGTGACGCCTTGGTAGTTGCCGACGCTCGCGTTTAGGCCGGTGAGATGGTTGAAAATGGTGGATTTGCCGGAATTGGGATTTCCGACCAAGGCAATCGTGCGCATGGATGTGGCAACAACTGCCTCAGGGCTCACACTCAGCGCCCCTCGACGAGGATGTGCTCCGCTTCGGCGCGCCGCATGCTCAGGCGATAGCCGCGCAACTCAAGCTCAATCGGGCCACCAAACGGTGCCATACGCACCAACTGCACCGCCGTGCCGACCGTTAGACCCATTTCGAGCAAACGGTGCCGAATCGTGGCCGCGCCGCCAACTTGGGCTACGGTGCCTGATTGCCCCGGTAACAGTGCTGCAAGTGAGGTTTTCATCCACGTCCACCTTAGCAGAGAGTGACGGATACGTGACTAACTGAGACTGAGTCTCAACAAGTAAGTTTGTAGGAGATCAGCCACTGGCTGTCAATCGAAAACGGGTGATTCACAGGGTTGGAATGGAAAAAAAGGGACGAGAGCTATGTACCTGTGTTGCTCTCGGACGGCTGCGGAGCTGGCGCTGGCGGCGGTGAGGAAGCTGCCGTATGGGCTGCGTTGGCAGCGGCGTCTTCGCTGGCGAGCCGTTCTTTCATAATGCGGCCCACCTTGAATTTCACGGTGCGCTTCTCGGGGACGTAAACTTCTTCTAAGGTCTTGGGATTCTGAGCTTTACGCGGTGCGCGTACTTTGCTTTCAAACACGCCGAAATCGCGAAATTCGAGGCGATTGCCCTCGCCCAGCTCGTTGATGATCTCGTCCAGAAAACTCTGCACGATGCGCTTGACCACTACCCGCTTGTTGCCGGTGCGATCCGCAATGCGATCGATGAGCTCTTTTTTCGTGACCGTACTCATTGGATCACCCGGGTGCACTGACCCTTACCTCGACGTGCCTTGAAATCTTGCTCGCCGACCCCCGGTTTCACAAAATCCGGGCTGTGACAAGTTGCCTTGCGCCCGGGTAAAATCGTCATAAGTGATACTATCACAACCACTTCGCGGTTCGCAAGCCCAAATCAGCCGCATTTTTGGTGGGATTTTGAGTCGCAAGTGCTTTATTGACTGGAAGATATGGCGTTTTTCGGCCAAAAACCGCCATGATGCCGCAGAATCAGCGTTTCCGCGCAAAATTCTATTGAGCAATGACTTACCGAAAAAATCTCCGTCAACAGATCCATGTCGATACCGAACCTCCGGTTCGCGATGTGATAAGTTGCCCCATGACGCTTCTGAATCCCAATCGAACGAGAATCGGCATTCCGAAAGCTGGATCAAGATTGCTCCGCTTTGAGCACATTCGCGTCGCCGTCCTTGGCTTGCTGCTCGTCGTCCTAACCCAGACCGCGTGTCGAGATAGAGAGGCGACTCGGAATTCGGAATTGTCAGTATTCGCCGCCGCCAGCACCGTGGATGCCATCGAGCGAATCGGCCAAATCTACTCAGATCGATCAGAAATAAGCGTCCGCGTTGCGGGCGGCCCCAGCGGCGTGCTGTCGCAACAGATCTCTAGTGGTGCCTGTTGCGACGTGTTTGTTGCAGCCCATCCTAGGTACACCGAACGTCTTAAAAATCACGACAACGCAGGCACGCTTCTCGACTTGGTAGGTAATGAATTGGTGTGGGTAATGCCCGCCGACCGCAAGAACGAAATTGCCCTGACGCAGCAAATCGACGGCGCGAAACGTATCTCAATAGCTAACCCCGACCATGCACCGGCCGGTCGCTATGCGCGCGCCGCGCTGCAAGCAGGCGAGCAATGGCCACGCTTACAAGAACGGCTCGTGTATGCCAACGACGCCCGCATGGCGGCGCAATACGTGGCCGACGGGCTGGTCGACCTCGGCGTCATTTATCGCAGCGATGCAACTGCTTTTCGTGACCGCATCCATATCATTGAAGCGGTCGCATTACCTAAAATTGAGACCATTCGGTATCAGGGGTTGGCGTTTCGCTGTAACAGTGACGGAGCCGCGGCAGAAGCGTTTTTACGCTTTCTCGCTTCACCCGAAGTTGCGGACATTTGGCAACGAGCGGGATTTCGATCGTCGGCCGCGAGTATCCCGCAAGATACCAACCCAACCGCTTCTTCAAGGAAGACGCCGCAGCAGTAGCCCAAAGTTGCCGCGCACGCGACTACCTTGGGCGGTGCTGAATAGATTTTGTTTTAAACTCGTAACAAGTCGCTGACAGCCGATCTATGAAATGCGGTCGCATATCTATCTCAACTCTTAGACAACCCGAATAACCTTCTCCCATGGTAGATAATATTACTTCGTACTCGGCCGTGCCCGCCTTCCGTCCTGCAAGTTAAACTACCCCAATGGGGTTCAACGATTGGTCTGCCATACTACTCTCGTTGCTGGTATCTGCCAGCGCTTTACTGCTATACACGCTGCCCTGCTACGGGCTCGGCGTGTGGTTGGCGGGAACGACCCGGCCCTGGGCAAGATTCGTCAACGTGCTGGTCATGGCCCCCCTGGTCTTGCCGCCGGTGGTCACCGGCTTCTTGCTGCTACGGCTTATGGTTGCATTGAATCTGCCGTTGTACTTCTCTTGGATCGGTGCGGCACTCGCTTCGGGTTTGGTCGCGATGCCGTTGTGGATTCGATCGATACGCATCGCCGTCGAAGCAATCGACCCGCGCCTCTACATCGTCGCACGCTCGCTCGGAGCTGGCCGCTGGCGTCAGCACCGCACCATCACGTTGCCCCTCATACGCCGCGGCCTTATCGGCGGTGCCGTCTTGTTCTTCGGTCGCACGTTGGGCGAGTTTGGTGCGGTGATGGTGGTCGCTGGCAACACACCCGGCAAAACGCAAACGATTCCGCTAGCCATCTTCAGCAAACTCAATTCCATTGAGCCGAGCAGTATCTGGCCGTTGGTTGCGGCATCGTTGTTACTGTCAGTATTGTTGATATGGCTAAGTGAGAGAATGCTGCGCGGGGCGAAACCAAATAATGGCGTCTCGATAAACCCCGATAGCAAATGAATGACTGACGCACATCAAATAGCTATGGAAGACCCACAAAAGGGATCCTGCCATGTCACCCAATTTGATCGGGTCTCTCGCATTGTTCAGCTACGGGCACTCACCCAATTCACGTTTGAGAGCAATGCAATAGTCTGTGGCACCGATTAACTGCCGAATTATGCAAACATGCGTTTGATATCCACACTCAATTGTAAAGTGACCTAGCTCATAATCCGCGACCTCTGGGTGGTGCACGCTGGATGCACGGTCTCCCCCATTTTCTCACACAAGACAGCACGATCGCCCCTCATTAAAGGCAACGTGAGTCAACTCGAATAACCGGAGCTTGGTATTGCGGCCCTTTTACGCCGAAGGCGTTCCGCCTTTTAGCCCAGGGTTGCCGCGGCAGTGGCTACCCTGGGTGTAGTTGGACAATTGCAATTCAACTCTGAAAGAGTTGCGTCGATGGGCATGAGCAGAATCGGTCGCAACCCCGTTGGGGTTGAAGCGCGGGTCACAAAGCGGACCCGGGGTAGCCGCCTACGCGGCAACCCCGGGCTAGGTGTCGTAACGCCTTCGGCGTATTCAATAAATCAGCGGCAATCTGGCCTTCAATGGCGCGTCTGATTCAAGTGAAGACGTGTTGTAACATGGACCAATGCTCGAAAGGCGCGTCATCTTTAGAACAGGATGAACCCTTTACGCAATGCCTCGTCCGGAATTGCCCAAAACGCTGCGACTGGCATCCTCGCCAACTCGTTGTCCCAAAGCATCAAACTCAGCCACGCACTGAAATGCGCCGCCTCGATATTCGAACAACAGCGCCGCAACCGCCTGCCCGCTACTCACCGCCACGATTAACCGCCGAACCTCAGTCAAAACGACCTTGCCCTGCCAGCGAGCCTGCTGTTCATCCGCGGCCGACCAAGACGGCGACGAATCGACGTGCGAATGGTAAATCAAGACGCTCTCCGATCCGCACCGGTCCACGCTCTCATAGAGCCGCACCGTGTCGGTCGCGGAAAATTCGAACCCCAGCGATCCACGGATTCCGCCGTCCGGCGGCGTCCAAACATTCTCACACGGGTGGCACATCTGGCCGTCGAGATAGCCGCAACATTCGACCGGAGCCGCCGCCTCGGCATGTCGATACACCTGTTGCACCAAATGGGGGGCAATCATTGGCCTCAGGTCCTCAAAAACGCAGATTTGTCGCCTCGGTTCGCGGAATTATCGGTGTCCGTCTGTTGCGTATCACCGTTCGCGGGGTATTCTTAAGGGCTTTCGACATAAAAGCTTCCCGGCGTTGGGCCGATACCCCGCCGACACGTTCAGGAGTATGTTCCCATGATGCAGTGGCTGCGTCGCAATACCAAGCAAATTATGGTCGTCGTCGTGTTATTGGCGATGTTCTCGTTCGTCGGGGCTCAAGGCCTTTACGCGCTGCTGGCGCCCAATCCGCTTAATGATGTCTCCTTCAAGGCTTTCGGCAAGGAATACACCCTTGGCGAGCTGCGCGAGGCTCAGATGGCCGGCACCATCCTCGACAACATGGGCTTTAATTGGCGACCGACCAACGATCGCGACTTTACGCCACGACACTGGTTTCTGTTAATCGAAGAAGCGCGACGGGCCGGATTGCAGCCGTCGTCGGCCAATATCGAAGAGATGATGGCACTCGCCGATCAAACGTGGGCGCAAGCCGGCGGTCGCGCCGCTTGGCGCGAACGCGTCGATGTGCCGCTATCGCAGGTTCGCGCGGCGCTGAGCTTGAAAATTCTCGAATCGCAGAACGCTTCGCGCGTGCTGGTATCGGCCGCCCCCTCGGAACCGGAAATTCGCAAATACGTCCGCGACACCCAAGACAAAATCACAATCAAGACCGCCGTCTTCGACGCCGCCAATTGGGTCGACGAGGAAGAAACGTTCTCCGAAGACGTCATGCAGGCGCACTTCGAGAAGTATCGCGACGTTTATCCCGACGAGAGCGACGATGGCTTTGGCTACAAGTACCCGCGACGCGTCACGATGCAATACGTCATCGCCGATCCGGTCACCATCGCCACCGGCATCGACATCTCTCAGGACGCCGCCATCGATTATTGGAAGCGCAACAAAGGCCAATACACCAAGCGCGTACCTGTTGAGCAGGTAGGCCCGATCGAGAGCGACCAACCGCCGGAAACGAAGCAGGTGGAGATGAAATTCTCCGAAGCGCGCGACGAGGTACGACGCGAACTCAAACGGCAAAAGGCCCAAGGGTTGGCCCGCCGCGCCTTGGACGAACTCTCGGCCAAAATGGGACGGCAGTGGTTACAACAACCTGTCGATAAAGACACCGGCTTCCGCACCATGCCCGAGGGTGCCGACGCTATCGACGCGTTGGAACAAGCCAAGACCGAGATGGAAGCCAAGCACGGCATCACGCTGCGCTACGGGACGCTCGATTTGGTTACCGCAGACGAAATCGCCAACAACCCGTCATTGGGGCAGGCCCAGTTGCCGGGTGAAAGCGATATTCCGATGACGGTTGCTGAACTGGCTTTCCGCGTGCCGGGCTTCTTCAAACCCGAAGAGAAAGACGAAACCTCCGCACGCCTGCAGTTGTTCCAAACGCCGAACTCGACGCTTGTCGTTAAAACGCCCGACCCGAAGGGTGGAATTGAGTTTGTGAATGGGCGTATCTCGCAGAAAATGATCGACGGTCGCTTCGTGACGTTCCGCGTCATCGATGCACGCGAAGAAGTCGCACCGGAAACACTCGACGAAGTTCGCGAGGATGTGCTGGCCGATCTTCGTTTGCAAAGTGCTTACGAGCGCATGAACGACGTCGCGCGAGAGTTCACCGCCGTTGCGCAAAAGATCGGTGCCACGCGCGCACTGGAGATGTTCGAAGAATTGCGCACGGAACGCGGCATACGAACGTTGGATACACCCAAGGCGTTCGCCCGCCGCACGCCGCAGCAACTCTCGTTCGAACAACTCGAAGCCGGCGAATCACCGCTACTGCCCGCCAGTGTGAACAATGTCGGTCGTTCGGAAGCATTCATCGACGCCTGCTTTGCCATGACGGCAGAAGGCTGGACGCCGGAGCCGATCGATATCGAAAGCGAAAAGCTGGCCCAAGCCGCTGCCGAAGATATCGAGGTTGAGCCCAAAGTAACGTTGATCGACCTGCCCAAGCAGAAGAAACGCGTGGTGGTTGACCTACAAAACTTCCAACCTGTCGATGTGGTGGCTTACGAAACCCAACATCGCGAGAACGCATTTAATGCGCTACGCGGTCAGCGCATCGCCATCGTCCGCCAGCAATGGTTCGATCCGGAAAACATCACCGCGCGCTGCGATTATGTAGACCTGCAGCCAGTGAGCGATGACGACGCCGAAGATGAGGCAGCCAGCTAAGCACCGGATTACCGCGATAAGTAGTCAATCAAAAGCCGTACGCCAAAGCCGGTCGCGCCGATCGGGCACGTTGCCGTCGGTTTGTTGACTGTCGCCGTGCCTGCGATATCCAAGTGCGCCCACGGCGTTTTGTCAGTCACAAACTCTTTCAGGAACATCCCTGCCGTGATCGACCCGCCGGGGCGACCGCCGATGTTCTTGATATCGGCGTCGATCGACTGTAGCTGCTCGCGATACTCGGGCCAAAGCGGCAAGCGCCACAACCGCTCGTGGGTACGACAACCACTATCCAATAACGCGTTCGCCAACATGTCGTCGGGCGACATGAGCCCCGCGCAATGATGACCCAGCGCCACTTCCACCGCGCCCGTCAACGTTGCCAAATCAATCATTGCGGCGGGCTTATACGTCTTCTCGCCATAATGCAGACAATCGGCTAAGACCAACCGGCCTTCTGCGTCGGTGTTGAGCACCTCGATCTGTTTGCCGTTGTACGCCGTGATGATATCACCGGGGCGATAGGCATCGCCCGAGATCATGTTTTCCGCCGCCCCCACGATGCCGACGATGCGTCGTTTGAGCTTCAGTCGCGAAGCAGCCACCAACGTACCAATGACGGCCATGCCGCCCTGCTTGTCGTACTTCATATCCGGAATGCTGGCGCCGGGCTTAAGCGAATAGCCGCCGGTATCGAGCGTGACCGCCTTACCCACCAACACCACCGGCTTCTGTTTGGCCGCCGCCGCGCCACCGCTGTGTTCGAGGATGATCATCCGCGGTTTGCTGGCCGAACCCTTACCGACGGCCAGAAACGCGCCCATCTTGTCGCGCTGCATCTGCTTATCGTCGATGATGCGAATCTTGAGGTTGTACTGCTTGGCCAGCGTGCGACAGCGCGCCGCCAACGAGACCGGATGAATCACGTTGGGCGGTTCGTGGCCCAGATAGCGCGTGATATTGGCGCCTTCGGCTAACGCCGAACCTTCCGCCGCTTCCGCCTTAGCTTTTTTCAACTTTCGACCGTCGGCGACAATTGTCACGCGATTGAGATCCTGATCGGGCTTGCCGGGTTCGCGGTGTTCGGGGCCGTATTTGAAGGATGCGAGCAAGATACCCTCTGCCAACTGACCGACGCCGGTTAGGTCGCCGTCGATCGGCGCGGGCATGTCGTTCGTATGAAGTGCCGCCTGCGATACGGCATTGGCACGACACCATGCCACCAGCGTGCCCGCCGCGTTGCGAATCGAGTTGGTCGTTAGCGCGCCCTTATCTGATACGCACAGCAACACCAACCGTTTGAAGCGCGCCTTGCTCGGCAACACCTGACTGTCGATCGCGCCCGCCGTCGCCACGCCGTGATACGCCGCCTTTAACTCGGCGAGCCGTTGATCGACATCCGCACCATAGTTCAGTTTGCTCGGCACCTGTGGCTTACCCGACTTAACGACGATCGGCAGTACCAACGCATCAGCGCGAAGTTTAGCATCGGGCGTGCGACAGGTGATATTCGGCATTTTGAGTTTCATGTTCGGCGCGCATCCTTTCGTTCGGCATTACTCAGCGACGATGCCTCAACGTGTAACATCGTTATTTGATGGAAATCTCATCGTAGACAGCGACTTGCGCGACGTAAAGATCCGTTACTTGCCTTCAGTGGTGTTCGACATCTTCACCACGCGGCGCGCTTCGGCGTAGATCGCCTTGGCCCCCATCGGTTGCGGCCCCGCGCCCTCAAGTTGTGTATTCAACGCTTCGATCGACTCGGTAGCGTTGTCATGCTGTCCCAATTGCGCATATGCCATCGCGCGAAATGCCAGATCGACCGGCTGCAAACGCGTGGCGTTTTCGATATTGCGTTGCAACGTGCCGCCGATATTCGGCATCAGCGACTGGGCGAGGTTTCCCAAGCTATTGCTTCGCGCCGTTTTGCGCTGTTTTGTTAGCGCCGCTTGTATCTCGTCGTAGGTCGTCAGTGCGACCTCATATTTACCAGCCCGAAACAACGCTGCCGCTTGCACGCGCATCACTTGCAAATCTTCGGGCGCGAGCCTTCGCGCTGCCGCCGCGCGGCCTAGCACGTCGGCAATCTGTTCGACTGTCGCGTTCGCCGACGCCAATACGCGCCAATCTTTCATGCTGTCGCGCCGGGCATCGCGCACCGCGATCCAGGCGGGGTCGCGCTGCCGGGTGATTTGCTCGAACGAGCGATCGCGCTGCTCAATGAGTTCGGCCGCCAGCTGCGATCGAATCAGCCCCTTAAACGGATTGACCATTATCCGCCCGGCAGCCGTTAGGTCGCCGGTTTTTTCCGCATAGTCGAACAGCTTCGGCACGATCGCCTTAACCGCCGCTCGAATGCGTGCGTCGGTCGGATAGCGCGCGATCCAGGCCACTTGCTGAACGGGTAACGCGGGCACACCCACATGCTTCAACGCATCTTCGCGCGTAATCACCCACGGCATTGCATCAAAGAGGTGGACTAACAATCCGTTAGCCGGCGCGCCCAACCGCGCGAAGCGCTTGCGCGTTTCCTTGAGCTGTCGTTGCGAAGGCTTCGGAAAGCCGCTCATTTCCGCATAGCCACGCACAAATATCTCAAACGCGCGCTGATCATCTTCCACCAGCGAATCGTCATCCGCATCAACCACGATGACCACGGCTTGATGTTCAACTGATGCCACCGGCTTCGACTGAAAGTAGGGATATCGTTGGGCGATCGACTCGAGAGCCTCGACCGTCTCCTGCGCTGCTGCCAAGTTTGTTGCGTATAACCAGCTTGGGCGCACACCGGCATATGGCGAACGCCCCCGCCAAGGTTCAGGCCCTTCGCAGGCAATCGGCGGCGCGCTCGGCGGTGTCGCAGCACATCCCCACAGCGCCGCGATCGGTAACCAAAACGCAATAATTAGATAAGGTCGTTTCACAATTTTCTCGTCGGCAAGGGCAGCGTAACGCGTTTTATACCGTGCCGCGTGAAGCGCAGTCGCAGGCTCTCGCTTACATAGCCAGTCACGCGCAGTGCGTAATACAACAGCATAAGCGGAAACGTGAGGAGGGTTTCGCCGATCGTTTTCTTCTTGCGACAAAGATCGTTATAGCCCAACGCTGCGCAACCGGCAGCAAAAAATGCGAGCGGCACGCCTGACCACGGTAAAGGTAACAAAACCAACGGGAGCGTCAGCAGCATCAAAATAAACGGCAATACATCCAATCGCTGCGGTAACGAATATTTATAAACGAGCCGTGCCGCCGAACGTCCGCCGCGCCACGCCTGTCGCAGAAAACTGCGCCCACCCATCGGATGATCATGTTCGATGATGGCGTCGTGAACGAGGCGAATCTCATGACCGGCAGCGCGCAAGTGCAGAAACAACCCTTCCTCGTCGCCGCGCCCCGACACGCTGACGTCGGGGGTACCGGTCGCCGTCACACTGGTCGCCGCGCGATCTTCATCGAAGCCGAAGCGTTGCAAGAGCGATCGCCGTACACACATATTGCCCGCCGTGAGACGGCTGGCGTGCGTGGTACCGTGTACGCGATGATTGCCTTTCAACGTCAACTCAAAGATGTTGCGCGGCGGCACATCTTCGACGATGCCGTTGACTGCCCCTACACGCTCATCCTCGAACGGTTCCAAAATGGCGCGCAGCCACTGTGGTTCGGGAATCGAGTCGCAATCTAGAAAGCAGACCAACGGTGCCGTGGTTGCCGCGATGCCGCGATTGCGACTCGGATTGGCACCGATGTTACGCTCGTTGCGTAAGATATTGATTCGCAGTTGCGGATGATTGGCGGCGAACTGCTGCAGCATCGCCGGCGTTTCGTCGGTCGAACAGTCGTCGATCACGACCAACTCGAAGTCGGTCATGTCCTGTTCGAGGATGCCTTGCAAACAGCGGCGCGTGACCTCGGGCCGGTTGCAGGTGGGAACGATGATGGCAGCAGGTAAGGTGGTGATCGTATTGCTTTCCGTTTGATGCAGCCGTCTTGATTATGAAAATAATCTTTCGGGCCGAATCACCTCAAACATATTCTCGCTGGCGGTATCCCAATACACCTTGCACCAAGCCCCTACCGTAGGCCAAGGAACAACGACCACGGACTCGATACGCTTTGCCAATTATTATCCCTGCAAGCCACTGTACACTGCCGATTCCACACCAGACCAATCCACGCGAAAAAATCTCGATCACTGATCGTCGCGCCGAATAGGGTTGGCGTTGAATCTGCGCCGTGGTTAACCCTACCCGACGCATCCGCTTAACCAACCACGCCACCGTGGCTCGTTCGCGCGGAATATCTTCGTGAACAACGGCTTCATCGCACCAAACGACCACAGCTCCGGCCTCTGTATACCTCGAGAAAAACTCACGATCGGAGCCGCCCCCCGTCATGGTCTCGTCAAAGTGAAGTTTGGGTCCAACGCATTCCGGATGGCGAAAAAGGATGTTGCCTGTGAATGCATGTTCGAGGCGCGTACCCGTGCGATACCGTTGCCGGTTAAAGAACCGACCATCAATGATCCACGGCGGAACGGAATCGTCAAACGAGGGCACCACCGGCCCGGCTACAGCATCTGGTTTCTCTTTTTTTTGCGTGGCTACCAAATAATCCAACCATTGCGGGTCGGGTCGTTCATCATCGTCAACAAAGATCACCCATTCAAACGCGTTTGATTCAGCCAGAGCCCGGTTACGAGCGACCGGAATACCCTGCTGCGGCTCGATCGCATAGTGAATGGGAAAAGGTAGTTCGCCGCGCTTGCTGTCGACCTCGCGCTTCGAAGAGCCAGCCGCATCATTATCAACAACCAAACAATCGACGGCAATTTTCTCATCATCAAATTGCTGGCGGGCCAACGCATCCAGCAGGCGACCCAACCCTGCAGGCCGCTTATAGGTGATGACCATAATGCGAATTTTCTGCGGCGACTGTTCCATAGCCAAGCAAGTGAATCTTAATCCATCCCTACAACTCAATCGTTAAGTAACTCATCCATCGCAGATAAGACGCGTTCACTGGTGATTTGTTTTTGACAAATCGGATCTGCACAACTGTCGCGCAACGGTGGATCGAACTGACACGGCCTGCAGGCGACAGATCCGGTGAGCGCGATTCCTCTATTTCGCGGACCATTCTTTATCTCGCAAGTCGGCCCGAAGATCATGATCGACGGTGTTCGCATCGCATCGGCAATATGCATCGGACCGCAGTCATTACCAATCGCCACATCCATCGCTCTTAAACAACCGGCAGCCTCAGGTAATGAAAGCCGCCCACGTAAATCAATGACCCGCTCCGATCGCGGTACGGCACCCTTAATATCATCATCCGGCTGGCCAACGATATACACGAGACCGGAATGATACTTACAAAGTAACGCCTCAATGAGTTGTGGGAAGAACAGCCAGTTTTTGTGACGCCACATGTGGTTGTTTTTTCCGCCGGGCACGATGGCGATACGAGGATGCCCGCCTATCTTCAGCTCGGACAACTCGGGATGGCGATATCCAACATACAGCGGTGGGCAAGGGCCTTGGTACCCAAAATCTCGAATCAACTGCATGTTAAAATCCACTTCGTGGCGCATCACATAACGCGGCAACCCCTTCTTTGCTCGATAAATTCTACGGGAATTCTGCACGGCACGCTCGACGCCGCCATTAAGCTTCGCCCCCCAGCCGACAAAAACATGTTCGTATTCGACGTTCCCATCGATACTGCTGGCCTCCACGACACGATCCACGCATTGCCAATCGTCAAAGAGGCCGCCCGCCGGTGTAACGATCGTTAATTCGCTGGCGGGCCAGTGCATACGAATGGCCTGGACTAAGGGCGTCGCAAGTATGGCATTCCCAATCCCGGCATCCATAACAACCAACACGCGCGTCGCTGCACTTTCTGGCGTGCCGCACGTTGCAAGCGTCCGCGCCTTACGGTTTCGCACGAATTTCTTGGGCATATATAGGGCGCGGACCGCCGTCTGAATCAGTTTCGATGTGCCGAGTTGTTGTCGCAGCTTGCGAATAAGGTTCATTCCTTGCTTGGCGGCCAGCAATCAAATCTTCTGACTGGTGACGTTTTGCCATCGCACCAGTCGCTTATTCTTCGAATCGTCCGTCGACTAACAGTCGCTCAATCCTGTATCAGTGATGACAGCAAACGCGTTTTCAAAAGCTCAACCCGAATCTCATCCTTCACTTGAGCGATGCGGTCCGCCCAGATTCGACGTCGCCCGTCCGCCACGGGAACGCTTTCATCGACACGCCCCTTTGTGTCAATGAATTCTACTTGTACGCGCTTGCGGAGATCGTTATCCCCATTCGCCAAAATATCGATGCTGTCGTCAATGACTGCAGCCTTTTCATTGCCGTAATACAATTTTACCACTGCACCATGCACGATTGAAGCAACTGCACCGTGAATGCGAGCCCCCACTAACAAACGCGCCCGTGCGTATCGCCGCAAAATCTCGATATGGTCGGTTGCGTAAAATACATTGCCGCTGCCAAACAGTGTTTCGGCACGCGCGATTTCCCGATTGTCATGAACGATCACCAGCTTCGGATCGGGTAATTCGTCATAGGCGCGCTGCAACTTCTCATCCAGTATCGACGCCTTTTCCATCGATACGCGACGACCGCGCAAACACCATGCGGCGGCCCGACGAGGCTGAAGCAGCATGTTTGGCATTTCGGCGCGCAGGTCGCGCCAGCACACGATGTTGAGATTCGATTCACATTCTATCGTCGGCAGAAAAAACGCCGGATCGGGGATTTGCCGGACATTGGAAAAGCCCAACGATTGCAGATAGTCGCGGGCGATATGATCGCGGGCCATGCAAACTTCCACCAACCCAGAAGCCGCTACTCGGCGCATCAACCGATGCTGTCGCTCGGTCTTTGCACATCCGCGCATGCCCACGCCGATTAGCGCGATGGGAATTTGCCGGCGCAGCGCGTATTGGTAGAGCGCTTCATTGCGTTCGACCCACTCCGGCGTGCCAGCAAATATCAAATAATCGATATGCGGCAAATTGACAGTTAAATCGTTTGCGAATGTTGGTTCGACGCCATAAGCACGATTCCACCAGATCTGACGAACATCACCGCGCAAGCGAAGCAGCTCAAGCACACCCATGCGAATGAAATCATCGCCGCAGTTCCAAAGTGAAGATGTACTGATCAGAATAGATTTCATTGGAACCGATCGACCGACGAAGGCATCTGGAGCAATGGGCAAGACAATCCGTTATTTGCCAACGATTGGCGGTGCGCTTAGCTGCCGCTTTTTCTCAGTCGAGCCAAGGCAAAGCCCGACCAGGTTCGCAACCGGCGCCATCGATCCTGCGTCTTGGTCGTGTGAACCAACTGAGCCGCCGATTTTAAATCGTCCAGATCGACGCGTACCTTTACGCCTTCCCAGGCATCAAAGGCCCGCTCTGCCTGCTCACGATAGGCTTGAAACGTGATTCCGCTGCGCTTACCGGCGACTTCGCCATTTTCAGTGATATACGTGCCGCCATTCGGCAGCATCGTCCGTCGCCGCCAACTGGCTTCAACTTCATCGTCGGATCGCATCGACCAAATCAACACCGGCATTTGGCCATCGCAAGCCTCAGTCAGCAGCGGCAGCCAACATGGCAGGGAATAGCAAAACGTCGGATCCTTAAGTAGCCACGGCGAAGCAAGGCTCGACAGCACACGACGCGCCGTATCCTCCTCAAAGCGAGTCAAGTCAAACGTCTGACGCTCGCGATCGATCATGCGATGATGCATGTCGAGCAGCGCCTTGGATTCGCCGCCCCAATTTGCGTCCTCGGCAAAATGCCACCCGAGCGCTTGAATCACGCTGGCAGTAATTGACGTCCCGGAGCGTGGCGTGCCAATAACGATGACGTTTGGATTCATTATTTAGCTTCTAACTCAGGACGGATTGCATAGCAGCAACCAACTACCCTACCGCTGATTCTGACGATTGACGCTCACGGAAACTTGAACGTATGTCAAGCAGCATCGCCGCGAGTGTCTGTCTCCCGTTGGGCATCATAAACCATGCCACCAAGTACCCAAAGCCATATGTCACCGCACCGATCAGTAACCGTCCGATCGGCGCAAATCCAGCGAGAAATTGCATTTGAATTGGCCAACAAAAGGCTCCCGCCACGATCGAACAACTTGCCGGTCGCCACAAAGCCGCCAATAAATGCTTCAGCCGCAGCGGCGTGTCGCGATAGCAGTAACTCAGCGCCGGTATTCGAAGCATACAAGTCACGATGCTAAATGCCAGCGCTACTGCAAAAGGGCCAAGCTTCACAGTTGCCGCAAACGTAACGCACACGATAACGGTGCTAATCATGCTCCAACGCAACTGCCGCGCTCCGAGCCCGAATGGAATATAGACCCAGCCGGTAGCCATATTGAAAGTGCCTAGGAAGGCGGCGGGGCCAAGTGCTCGCAGAATTGGCCCTACATCGAGCCACTGATCGCCGAGTACGATCAACACAATGTCATCCGCTGCCACAAACATCCACGCGACTGCAGGCATTCCCACGGTCGCCAACAACTGCAACGCTTTTTGATAGGTATGTATGAAGCGCTCGTGTTGATCGCGCAGGCGCGACAGCGTGGCGACTGCGACGTTGGAAATCGGCGTATTAATCTGCTGCACCGGCATAACCATCAATTGAGCGGCCTTTTCATACCCGGCCAACAAATTGGCTCCCCAGAAAAAACCAATCAAAGTGCGGTCAAAATTTCGCTGGAGATAGAGCAGCAGCCGCGCGGCCGTCAATTGACTGCCGAACTTGACCATCGCTGCCGCACCACTCCCCCGTTTCATCGCACTCGGGCGCCACGAACAGCAGATCCAAACCAAGATGCCACGATAGAGCGGCATCGACACGGCCATAAGCACAAGCGCCCAATAACCGGTGGATACGGTGGCAATCGCGGTTAGCGTTCCCAACAATGCGACGGCGACTTCGATAATGGCGAGCGTACCGAAGCGCATCTGCCGACGCAGCAATGCAGTATGTTGGACCGACAATCCGGTTAGGCCGAACGCCAATGAAAGGCCGACGGCAATCTTCGTAAGCCGCGGCTCGTCGTATAGCAATGCGATCAACGGCGCACTGAGCATGACCAACAACATGGCCACCAAACCCAGCAACACATTGAGCCAGAAGAGCATACTAATCTGTCGCTGATCGATCTTATCCTGCTGGATGGTTGATTCGGCCAGGCCTAAATCACTGAATCGAACCGCGAGATTGGTGATGGCCGTTACCATCGCGACCAAGCCGAAGTCTTCTTTCGTGAGCGCCCGCGCGAGAATTCCCAACGTCACAAGATTGATCACGAACCGGCATAACTGAGCCGTTATCGTGGCACGCCCGCCGCGCAATGACAGCGTTCGCAACTTTCCCCGGACTTGCTCGACCTCAAAATGCGAAGCGCCGGCGTCGTTCTCTTGAGGTGTCGGTGTCTTCATACCATCAGGTCGATCAATGCTGCATGTCGTAAGTGAAAACGGAACGTGCTCGCCCGTCGTCGTGTAATATATCGACAAGCCACCATCACGACCCGATTTCCAAGTTCGACGGCGAGCGCTATCAGCCAATTCAGTCGCCATCTCGCGCATCAATGGCCGTACGGAACGTCGAACGACAAGAATTGACTGGCGGATCCATTTGGGTTGTCGCCTCTACTGGGTTCTCGCCGCAAATGAAAACGAACCGGCAGCTGGGGCCATAAATTCCCTCACAGGGAGAGGGCCGGGGTGAGGATTGAAGCCAGCGGGCCAACACAACGAATCTACAAGATTACCGAGGACACAGTAATCAGCTCGGGTTCGTTCAAGATTGCTGTCGCGCCTATACTGTCCGCGACCTGACTGAAAAGGGTAATTCACGCAGAAATGAGCAAGTTCGGCTACAGCATCGAAGAAGAACGCCGCGGCTACTTCGCCGGCATCGGCCTGTTCAACCGGCAGGAATACTTCGCCGCCCACGACGAGTGGGAAGAGATTTGGAGCCTCGTACAGGATCGTCGCCGCGAGCAGTATTATCGTGCGATTATCAAAGGCGCTGTCACGCTCGTTCTCTTGCAGAGCGGCCGCGCCGTCGGCACGCGTCAGGTATTCGTGGATTGCGTAGAGCAATTCGAAGGCCTGCCCGATATCTTCATGGGGCTCGATATTCCGCAGCACATCGAAAACCTGCGCCGCGCCATCACGCCGGCGCGCGAAGATCTAGAAACCCGCAACGTGCGCATCGACCTCAGCCGCCTGTTCAAAATGCGATTGCTGTACAATCCATTCGTTGACTCACGCCACGGCGAAGGTGCGGACGGCAACGGATAGAGAAAAAACTTGAACATGTTGACCCACAAGATGGATGATGCCGCTTGGAATGGAGTCTCGCCAATATTAGCTCACAACTCGAGCGTGCGAGACGCCCGCACTCCCCGATTTTTCGGTGCTATCTCGCAATCAAGATTGCCATTCGCGTCGCCGTGGCGTAGATCAACATGGATGCATTTTTGAGGGTCGTTTCATGCCACGTTGAGAACTGACCCGTCGATTACCACAGCTATTCGCAATTGAGAGCGACAGTTGCGCTGTGGCACCGGCTAATAGCCGGTGTATGCTAACAAATCGTCTGAGGTCGCAGGCATCCTTGACGTCGACTACGTGGGAGAATTGCGATCACAAGCGTAGATCAGAAATCGCGAATCATGGTATATTCCCCATCATGACCTCAACCGTCGCACCATCACCGCGCGTTATCGAATCGCTTCAGCAATACTGGGGCTACGACTCGCTGCGTCCGTTGCAACACGACGCCATTCGTGCCGGCATCGATGGCCGCGACTCGCTCGTCGTCCTGCCGACCGGCGGTGGAAAGTCGCTCTGCTATCAACTGCCACCCGTGGTCGAGAATCGCACCGACCTCGTCATTAGCCCACTGATCGCATTAATGAAGGATCAAGTCGACAGCCTGCGCGCCAATGGCGTGCCCGCCGCGGCGGTTTATGGCGGCATCCCCATTCCCGAAATGCGCAAAATCGCCGCCGACTTGCAAGCGGGCAAACTGCGTTTGTTATTCACCGCCCCCGAGCGCGTCCTCAGTACCCGCTTTGTCAACACCGTGCGCGAAGCCAACATCCGCGCCATCGCCATCGACGAAGCGCACTGTATCAGCCATTGGGGGCACGACTTTCGTCCTGAATATCGACGGCTGTCTGAATTGAAGCACTTCTTCCCCAATGCCTCGCGCCATGCCTTCACCGCCACCGCCACCGAACAGGTGCGCTCCGACATCGTGCGACAGCTCGACCTCACCGACCCGGTCACGCTGGTCGGCTCTTTCGATCGGCCCAACCTGACGTATCGCGTAATTCCGCGCCGCAATCGCACCGATCAGATCGTGGAAATATTGCGTCGTCACGAAACTGGCGCCGTCATCATCTACTGCCTCAGCCGCAAAGACACCGAAGAACTCACCGCCACGCTCAAGGTGCATGGCTTCACCGCCGCCCATTACCACGCCGGGCTCGACCCGGCTAAGCGCCAACGCACGCAAGAAGATTTCTCGCGCGAACGCGTCAACATCATCTGCGCCACCGTGGCGTTTGGTATGGGCATCGACCGCAGCGATGTGCGCGCCGTCATTCACGCCACCATGCCCAAGTCGGTCGAACACTATCAGCAAGAAGCCGGCCGCGCCGGTCGCGACGGTCTGCCTGCCGAATGCGTGCTGTTGTATTCCGCCGCCGATGTGATGAAGTGGGAAGGCCTGATTCAAAAGTCTGCCGACGAAGCCGACTTCAATGTCGATCCGGTCATCACCAAGGCCATGTTTGCGATGTTGCGGCAGATGCAGGCATATGCAACGAGTATGGACTGTCGCCATGCGGCGTTGGTGCGGCACTTCGGGCAGGAACTTGGTAAAGATAACTGCGAAGCGTGCGACACTTGCCTCGGCGAAGTCGCCGATGTCGAAGATTGCACTGTGCAAGCGCAGAAGATTCTCTCGTGCGTCGCCCGTTTGGAAGAGCGCTTCGGCGTCGGTCACATCGTCGATGTTTTGCAAGGTGCCAATACCGAACGCATTCGCAGCTTTGGGCACGATCAACTGAGTACCTATAGCCTTTTGGCGGATATGAGCAAGGACGACATCCGCAAGCGCGTACACGACTTGCTCGATCAGGGCATGCTGGTGCGCAAAGACATCGCCAGCGGTACCAAAACATGGTCCGCGATTGGATTAAACGATGCCTCGTGGGAGGTGATGCGCGGCAATCGCAAGGTGCACCTGGCCAAACTCGAAAAACGCGCCGTGCGCAGCAAGCCCGGTGAGGGCGATCCGTGGGCAGGTGTCGATCGCGAATGCGCCGAAGCCTTGCGGCAACTGCGCACCGAACTGGCCGAAGAAGAAAACACCGCCGCGTTTATCATCATGCACGATGCCACGCTGCGCGATTTGGCCAAGCACAAACCCATCAATCGCCAGCAATTGCTGGGCATTCAGGGCATCGGTAAGGCCAAGGCCAAGCGCTTCGGCGATCGCATCATCACGGTCATTCAACGCTTTCGCGATCCGAACGAGACCGCCGTCGACGACACGCCACCGCGCCCCTCGCGCGCACGGTTTCAAAGCAGCAAGACCGTCACCGCCGCCAAGGCCAAGGCGTTTGAGATGTTCGCCGAGGGTACGTCGTTGGAAGAAGTCGCCACCTCGATTAATCGCGCCCCATCGACGACGTCGGGGTACCTTGCCGAATACATCGCGCTGAAGCAACCCGAGAGTATTTCGGCGTGGGTGGATGATGAGACGTATGAGCGCGTGGCCACCGCCTTCGACGAACATGGCAGCCGCCGGTTGAAGATTGTTCATGAGGCGCTAAATGGTGAAGTGTCGTATGAGGTCTTGAAGATTGTGGCGGCGTATTGGGAAGAATTGGAGGAGGGCGACGATGCGTCATGATGTCGCCGCTTCTGATGCCAATACACAGTCAGTAAGTCGGGTCATCGACCCGACAAACTACCAGACACAACAACCAGCCAATGAGACGCTGACCTGTCAAACACGAGTGTCGAAGTGGACATCCACCGTCGCGCGTCATACCGCGTCGGGTCGATGACCCGACCTACCATACGAGTGCCCGATGTTGGTACTCCAACGTGTGGTCACGATCTAAACTCGGCGTTATGTTTGTTTCTATCGCCTTGGTTTATTTGATCTATTGAACAATGGAGTTACTCGGTAGTCGTGAGCCGTCAGAAAACGTAGAGGTCGCAATTAGCTTGTTTCCAAATGGACTTCGTTCGGGGATGTTCATTCATGCCCCGATTGACGTTGTGGCAGATTGTCTGGTTTCCTGGGGTAACGAAGAAATGGTCGGGCGCCACACGACTGCGAAGCGCAAGATGTTGAAATTTGACGATATTCCTACTCATCTATCAGACCGAAAATTCCAACCTGATAGAGGCGTACTTGTATCGGCTGATAATTGGACCGCGTTTTTTGATAACCATCAATATGAGTGGCTAGCAGCTGGTAAATTATTTGTCCTTTGTGAAAGGCTGAAGGTATCTACTTGTTTCTTTTCTTTCGAGCACGACCGCGCCTCTGAGCAGTATGGGGAGGCAAGTTTCAATTATAGTAGGTTTAATAATGGCCTCGAAATTCCCGTAATCGAGCGTCAGGTTATGCTGTCTAAAGATGGCCGTTGGAAGTTTGAAGAGTTTGGTGAGCCGATGCCGTTCGAAAATCTTGAGCGGTATGCGATGAGAAAGAAGCGCGACCGACTTAATGAAGAAGTATTAATCTCGTATGGCAAAGCGATCGGCATCGCGTTTTGGGATATCGCGACCTACGCCGAAGTGGTCGTATTGCTAAAGTGGGGTCAACCGTCTGTAGATGACAACGATTCGGCACTAAAGAAGATTATGAGTATCTTTGGAAAACCAGCGTTTATTATGGATCGAGATGGAATCCGCAAGCCGCCTGATTAAGGAGAGCAGGGTAGGTCGGGTCATCGACCCGACGAAATTCCGGCAACAGCAAATGGTCACGGCGACCGAGCCCTTCCGAATTAAACCACCCCCAAATGCCCATCATCGCCCGTCTTATCGCGTCGGGTCGATGACCCGACCTACCATAGCGATGCGCCATGTTGGTACTACAGCATGTAGTCGCGATTTGATGTCGGCTACCGGTTGATTCCGAGCGACGGCATTAAAAAAGACCAAATTAACCACACCCCAGCGAGACAACCCGATCCGCCCCACCTCTCGCTACCCACCGATAAATCTCTTCCACCTCACCCCCAAAACCGGCTATAATCATCCGGTATAAGCGATCCCCCCGAGTCGAAAACACGATAAAGTCCGTCAAACGACGATCCCCCCATCGCCCGTTGCAGGAGGAATTCCGTTGATCAGCCAACTATTCGCCTTGCCCATGCTGTTGCTGCCCGCACCGATCGACCAACACGCCGGCATCGAGCCCGTCAGTATTCACAAACAGCATTGGCTCGAACAGCGCGATACGCCCACTCATCCCGACTTGCTGCGTCCGACCAGCCCGTCGGGCACGCCGCGGGGCGCGGCCACCGCCCCGTGCGGCACCGTGTTCGGCTTCCTGCCCTACTGGGAAAGCTCGGCCAACATTCGATACGACCTGATCACGCACCTCGCGTGCTTCAGCGTTGAAGTCAATGCCGATGGGTCGCTCGGCAACGACCATGGTTGGCCCTGGACCGGCGTCATCAACGAGGCGCACGCCAACGGGGTGAAGGTCATCCTCGTCGCCACGCTTTTTAACGGCAGCGCCATCGACACGCTCATTTCCAGCCCGACCAACCGCGCGAACTTTTTTGCCAACATCAAAGCCAAAATGCTCGAAGGCAACGCCGATGGTCTCAACATCGACTTTGAAACCGGCACCACATGGCAGGATGAAATCAACGACTTCATGGCGGAGCTTACGGCGTATTTACACGCCGAAATCCCCGGCAGCGAAGTCACTATCGCCGGCCCCGCCGTCAACTGGAGCAATCGATGGGACCTCGGCGGCTTGGCGGCGAGCTGCGACGGCATCTTTATCATGGGCTACGCCTTTGCCGGTGGCTGGAGTTCGAACACCGGCGCCAACGCACCGCTAACCGGCGGCTCGATCAACATCACCGATACGGTGCTCGACGAATACGCCGATGCGTTGGCCTTGTATCCCGATAAGCTCATCCTCGGCGTGCCGTACTACGGTCACGAATGGGTCACGTCGTCATCATCGCCGGGGGCTGCCGTTAACAGCTTTGAGGGTTCGACGCGCTTTCGCGACGATCAACTCGCCGTCCAAACCTTCGGTCGTGTGTGGCACACCCCTTCGCAAACACCGTGGTATCGCTCGCAAGAGGGCTTCTCTTGGAGACAAGTCTGGTATGACGACGCCGAAAGCATCGGTCTGAAGTTCGACCTTGCTGTTAATAACGGCCTGCAAGGCGTTGGCATGTGGGCGCTCAACTACGACGGTGCCCGCCCCGAGCTATGGAACGAAATCGAAGCGCGCTTCGCCTGCGCGCCTACCTGTTGCGATATGAACTGCGACGGAAACGTGGATGTCGCCAACGACTTACCACTCTTCGTCGACGCCATCATGAACCCCACGGGCTATTCCGGCCCCGGCGGCTGCTCGATCGAATCGGCGGATACCAACGGTGACGCGATTTATGACGGTCGCGATGTGCTGGGGTTTGTTGCGTCGCTGGTGGAGTAAATCGTTACTCGCTGAGAGCGGTTAGTGCAACCGTGTAGGTTGGGTCATCGACCCGACGAACTCCCGGTGTCGCCGATCAATTCATTGGCTTCGGGCTCTCCACACATTATTGGTTTAATCGGATCGGGTGGCCCGGGTTGGTACTCCAACCTGAGGTCGCGATTCAATTTGACCAGCTTCGGGAAAATTTATGGTTCAAGCTACGAGCAATCGCAACCAAACGTCGGCGTACCAACCTGAGCCAACCTCCCTGAGCATCGAAAAGCAGAACCGAGCAACGCAACACGACCCAACTTAACCAACTCAAATGAAAGACCTGCGCGATCACCTGCTCTGGCTCTTACGCGGCGGCTACGCTCATATCGGTTTCGACCAAGCCGTCGCCGACCTGCCCATCGAACTCCGCGGTCGCCGCGCGGCGGGCATACCACACACGCCTTGGCGTTTGCTCGAACACATGCGCATTGCGCAATGGGATATCCTTGAGTTTTCGCGTAACCCACAGCACGTGTCACCGCTCCATCCCCAAGGGTATTGGCCCGAACACGAGGCCCCCGCCAACGACGCAGCATGGACGACTGCCATCGAGCACTTTCGCCAAGACGCGGGGGCGTTTCAAAATCTCATCGCCGACCCACAGCACGACTTACTCGCGCCGCTCCCTTGGGGTGATGGTCAAACACTACTGCGCGAAGCGCTGCTGCTTGCCGACCATAATGCGTACCATCTGGGCCAATTGGTTGCCGTACGGCGCGCCTTGGGTGCGTGGCGTGATTGAGGGAGCCGTGGAATTGATAAGGTCTAACTAGACGGAATACCATAGGCGCCTTAGGTTCAAGCGGTTTCACCGCAACGCGGCATTCAAACTGCCAAAGCCTGAAGCCTCGTGACAGAATAAAGCAAATCTGCTGCTAAAATGGAGGTCTCACCGTGGCAATCGATCGCAAGAATTTCTGGGGCAAGAACCATTACAAACATCCCAAGCTAACCAACGAAACAGTCGCGCAGGCCGAAGCGCAGCTTGGCGTGAAACTACCGACGACCTACATCAATCTCCTCAAAATACAAAATGGCGGCTACACGCGTAAGTTCGGATACCCAATGAAGCGCCGCACGAGTTGGGCGAAAGATCACGTGCCGCTGAATGATCTCGCTGGCATTATCATCGACCCGGAGTTCCGCTCGCCGCTTAACATTATGAAGTCACCCGAAATGTCGGTCCAATGGGATGTACCACCCAAACAGATTTTGCTCACGGGCGATGGCCATTGGTGGATTACGCTCGACTATCGCAAGGGCAAAACGCCGCGCGTGCGCTGGATCGATACAGAAGTCGGGCAGGATATGAAAGTGGCCGACACATTCGCAGATTTCATCAAAGGGTTGAAGCCTGAGAAGGCGTTTTTTGCGCCCATGGATGAATATGGTGACCCGCTTTAATTTGCCGCGTGGCCCGGGTTGATACTCCAACCTAGGAGGTCTCGATTAGAATCCGCAAGTGTTGTCACCATCTCGCAAGCTGCCAGCAAGCAACCGCGACCTCACATCGGGGTACCGACACAGGCCATCCACGTTTGCCATCGGCACCGAACGAGCTTCTATTGTCAATTCGCCAGAGATAGATCGACCATCAACTCTTGGACGTCTTCAAACGAGTCTTCGGAAAGCGCCGGCTCGGAAAGAGGTCGGCATTCATTGGTGGAACTCAAATATTGTACTTCGTTTACCTGCGTCATCGCACTGCAAAATGACTTTAGCTCGCAGTCCATTCCGGGCCAGTCAGGATTCAGACGCGAAACGACTTCTAACGACGAATAAACTGCATAGACTTGTGTAATCTCTGCCGCAGACAATCGCCGACTTTGCATGACGATTTCGTAACACTGACCATCGATAAACTCGCCGTCCAGATCGCGACAGCCCTCTGCCGCACTAACGCCATTCACAAGTCGGTACACCATCGCATCCAATTGGTAATCGTCGGCAGCGTTACGGGTTACCATCGCTTCGAGCGGAATCGAAGGATCGATCGGGTTGCACGCATCGCTATAGCCGAGACGAGTCAGCTCACCGACCGGCGACGTCGCTAAACAATCGGCCCCAACAGTTAAGAAGCCGAGGGCAAACAACATTCCAAGGCGCACCAACATCGATCTCATCACCATACCCATCATTTGAATTGAGCTTTCCTCGGCCGGGCGAGGACTACCTCATTCTACCAAGTAGGTATCGATGGATCGGTGATGCAACGGAGATTTTCTCGGCCGCAAATCACGCGTTTCCGACAAAATCCGCCCCTACCTGCTCAAAAACCGCCCTTCCATGTCCAATTTTCGCCCTAAAATCCCCTAACGACCGGCGGGTTTTGCGGGTCTTAAGGTAAGATATGCCACGATTGAGCATGATCGCGGCGAGATTTTGAAATTCAGTCTTCACAGCATCGCGACGAGGCGTTTGCACATTTGCGGACGATTCCTCCCGGCGCTGGCGCGGCACCTAACCCAAGGAGGATGCCATGCATTCGCAGTTTCGTTCCTCAACAAGCAGCCTTACCGTGAACGGTCGCGCCGTGCGTAGCCGTCGCTACCTGATGGCAATTCTGGCCGTCCTCTTTGGCGGTATGTTGACGTTGGCCGACGTATCCGAGGCCTTCGCACAACGACGTGGCGGACGTAGTGGCGGACGCAGCGGTTTCAGCCGCGGCAGCCGCGGTGGTAGCCGTTCGTTTAGTCGCGGTTCGCGCGGTCGCTCGTTCAATCGTGGCTCGCGCAGTCGTTCCTTCAGCCGTGGTTCGCGCGGTCGCTCCTCATTCAATCGAGGTTCGCGCGGTTCGTCGATTCGACGCAGCAACCGCGGCAGCTCGTTCAACCGTGGCAATCGCCGCAGCTTCCGCTCGGGTTCGCGCGGTTCGTCGATCCGTCGCGGCAATCGTGGCAGTTCGTTCAACCGTGGTAGCAGCTTCAACCGTGGCAACCGCAGTGGCACACGTTCGATCAATCGCGGCAGCCGCAACGGCATCAGCTCCAATCGCTTCGGCACGCGCTCGATCAACCGTGGCAACCGCGGCATCAACCGATCGACCCGTAACGGCAATCGCGGCTTTAACCGCAACAACAACTTGCGCTCGGGCGTTGGTCGCAACGGTATCACCCGTTCGACGCGCCGTGGTGGCACGTTTGGCAACAATCGCGGAACCAGCCGACGCGGTAACCGTTCGTTCAATCGCGGCACCAGCCCGCGCTCGAACCGCTTCTTCGGCAACACGCGCAACGGCAATCGCGGATTTAACCGTGGCAGCAATCGCGGATTCAACCGCGGCGGTAATACGCGTTTCAATCGCGGTTCTAATCGTCGCTTCAATAATCGTGGCTTCGGTAACACGCGCTTTGGGCGCGGCTTTAATCGTGGGTTCAATCGCGGTTTCAACGGGGGCTTCAACAACAACCGCTTCATCTTCAATCGCGGCTTCGGTCGGCGCTTTGGATTTGGTCCGGGCGGCTTCGGCTTCCGGAACGGCTTCTTCGGTGCCAACCGCTTCTTCAATCGCAACTTCGGCTTCCCCGGCTTCGGTCGCCGCTACTTCGGCTTCTGGGATGGGTTTGGTTTCGGTCGCTTCCGCACCAATAACATCTTCTTCGGTCACAACTTCTTTACGCCCTTCCCCTTCTCGTCGTTTGGCTTGGGCGTAGGCTTCGGCTTCTACGACGGGTGCTTCGCGCCGCCCCTCGGTTACTACCCGGCGTATTACCCGGCTTGGGGCGCGCCCGTGTTTGTCGATAACGACTTCCTGATCGAAGACGAGATCGACTTTGACGACCTTGACGATGATGACATCATCGCCGTCGCACCGGCCGACGCTTACACCGTCGTTCAGGGTGATAACGTCGTCAACAACATCAACAACACCGGTGCCGCGAATCGTAATTTCACACCGACCGATCCGCTCGCCATTAAGATGCAGCAGGCCGGTCAGTTCTTCGACAATGGCGACTACGGCCGCGCGGCGCTCGAGTTTGAAGCGATCACCCAGCAAGACCCGAACAACGCCGACGCTTGGTTGGCATACGGCTTGGCGCGCTTCGCGACGGGTAATTTCAACCAATCGGCTTATGGCATTCGCCGCGGTCTCGAATTGTTCCCCGACGTAGTGAACACCGTGTTTGACGTGCGCGATCGCTATAAGAACGTGGACGATTTCGGCAATCAGATTCAGCGGCTGGAACAGGCCGTCGAAGCCAATCGCAACGATGCCGATGCACACCTGACGTTGGGCTTTGTGTATCACTTCACCGGCCAACGCGAATGGGCGCGGCAGGTATTCAATTACCTCGACACCATTTCGCCGCAGGATCAGCATGTGGCCCGCGTGTTCCGCAACGCCAAGCCGCTGCCGACCAACGCGCAGCAACTCAATCGCAGCACGCTGCAACAACAGTTGCAGAACGACGCAGGCGCGCAACAGGCAACGTTTGATGCAGGGTCGTCGTTCGGCACGGTCAACGATGGCGGCTATACCGGTCGCATCGAAACCATGACGCCGATCAACAGCGGTAACGTTACCGGCAGCAGTGCCCGGCGTTACACCGAGGGCGACACGCTCTATATCGACGCGACGCGCCCGACAGTAACGAATCGCACGCCGATCAACGTGCAACCCAATCCGGTGCCCATCCCGCAGCAAATCCGCATCTTCGAGGGCAGCGTTAGCGAAGATGCCGAAGGCGCACCGCGCCGCTTGCTCACGATCGATGACATCATCATCGAATGTAAAGACGTCGAAGACGACCCGTGGCGCGCGGATCTGGATATTCAAGTCGGCAACTACGTCACCAAGTACCGCGACCTGAAACTCGGCATGCGCGTCAGCGTCCGCGGTGCCTCCGGCACGCTTTATTGGCTCACGCTGACGAGCGCCAATGAAGAGCAGGAACGGGTGACGTTTACGTTGGAGGAGTAGGTGGTCGCAACTGACGTTGGTGAGAACCGCTTCGAGGCTTGCCAAGCTTCTCTTCGACCACTCCCGTTAAACATGTTATCTTTCGTACGCCCGGCAATTTGGTCGGGCGTTTTTTGTTGGAAATCCCCAGAATAAACACAGAAGTTGGATTTCTCTGAGATTCTGGATTTATCTCGTTGGAATTGGCATGACCGGACAACAGCTTGAAAAACTCTTAAAAAATCATTTGCTGCCCCACCTGCCAAAATACGCAGTCAAAAAGAGGCTCGTTTATCGACGTCCTGTTGATTTGTTCTTAAGAGGATTCTATTTCGATGCATCGTCAATGAAATCTGCGGCGCGGATTTACGTATTCGGAATCCCCCTTTACGTACCAAACGTCATACTCCATTTCACTCATGGGGACATGCTGCGTCATCCTGAGATGGGTACCTTTTACGAGCTAGCGAATGAACCTGAACGGGTACTGAATGACAAGATTGCCCCCTTTGTTAAGGGTAATCAAGGCTTACTTCGTCGTTTCGCCAACTTAGAGCGATTTCAGGCATATCTCAATCGAGCCGTATTTCCTTTTCACGAGGAACACATTTACACGTCGATATTTCTCGACAACCTAGACGATGCTTGGGATATCCTTGATTCGTACAAGCAATCTGTTAGGAAACACGAAGCTGAATTTGGTGTTAATGAAGATACGCGGCTGTCCTTCCAGCTCGCAAGCAAAAATCTGTCGCTCGCGAAAAGAGACCTCGCCAAGGCACAATCCAAATTGCATACATATGTCGAAGAAGCTAAAGAGAGATTCGGGCTGCATTAACGACTAAGACGAATAGCCGAATCCAAATTGAGGTTCGACTCACAGGTAGGTAATGCGCTGAATCTCATCAGGATGTCGAGGTTCGCAGCCATAATACTCCTGCCCCGCCGCACGAAGCGCGCGAACAAGCGCCAACGCCTGTTCATGTCGCTCGAACCGCTCTTCGACGCTGAGCGTTCGGAGATAATCGAGCAAACTCAAATCGATTTCGTCGGCCGCATTGCATTCAGCGGATAAGTTATTGCCGGATGAATCGCGTTCCATGGCAGCCATAATAACGTCACACCATTGATGCGACGATGCCCCAATTGATGCAACGCGGATTCCAACCGCTCCGAACGATGATATCAGCCAACCGCCACATCCCCCGGAACTTCCGCTCCACCCGCGTTACAATACCCTCATGAGCAATCTCCCCGCCGAGGCAAAGCGCATCGACCGCATTCGCGCTCTGGTCGCGCGCTTCCCGAAAGAGCCCGGCGTCTATCTGATGAAAGACGACAAGGGCCGCGTGCTGTATGTCGGTAAGGCTAAGGATTTGCGCGCGCGGGTGAGTTCCTACTTTCAGGCGTCGGCCGATCTGCTCTCCTCGCGCGGCCCTGAGATCGCCAGCATGGCGGCGCAAGTCGAGGATATCGACTTCCTCGAATGTGACACCGAAGTGGACGCCCTGCTGCAGGAAAACCGTCTCATCAAAGACATTCAGCCGCCCTACAACGAGCGGCTCAAAGATGGCAAGACCTTTCCCTATATCGAGATCACCACGCGCGACGATTATCCCGGCGTGTTCATTACGCGTACACCGCGGCCCAAGGGCACCAAGATTTACGGCCCCTTTACTTCCGTCAACGATCTGCGCGACGCCGTCAACGCCCTGCAAAAGGTCTTTAAGTTTCGCACCTGCGAGTTGGATATTCGGGAAGACGACGACAAGAAACGCTTCTTCCGCCCTTGCCTGCTATACAACATCAAACAGTGTACCGCCCCCTGTGCCGATAAGATCAGCCGCGCGGATTACAAGAAAGACATCGAGCGTTTCAAGCGCTTCTTGAATTCCAAGCAAAGCACCGTGCTGCGCGAGATGGAAAAAGAGATGCAGTCGCTCTCGACCGAGTTGCGCTTCGAAGAAGCGGCGCGCATTCGCGATCGTATAAGGGCGATTCAGAAGCTCAACCTGGGCCGCACCGATACGCTCGAATGGCAACCCGAATCGTTCTATATCGACCCCGCCAAAGGCCTTGCCCGCCTTGCCAGAGTGCTCGAACTCGACGAGCCGCCGCGCATTATCGAAGGCATCGATATCGCCAACTTGCAAGGGCAGGAAACTGTCGGCTCGCTCGTGTGCTTCATCGATGGTCGCCCGTTGAAGGCAGGCTATCGCCGCTTTCGCATCAAGAGTGTCGAAGGTATCGACGACTACGCCAGCATTCGCGAAGTCGTGCGGCGTCGCTACCGTCGTGCTGGTGGTGGTGAAGAGATGTATCCCGATGTGATTCTCATCGACGGCGGCCTCGGTCAGCTCCACGCGGCGATGGAAGCCGTCGAAGATCACTTCGTCAAACCGCCAATGGTGATATCGCTGGCCAAGCGCGAAGAAGAAATCTACGTGCAAGCGCGGAAGCAACCCATCCGTCTGCCCCGCACCGACGAAGGGCTGCGCATCTTGCAACAAGTGCGCGACGAGGCCCACCGCTTCGCCCAGCATTACCATCATATTCTGCGGGCCAAGCGGCAGTTCGATGAAGACGTCAATGCCGGCAACCGACCGCCCAAACGCAAAAAAAAGAAGAACGCCCGCAAAACCGACGCCGGTCTCAATCGCAAAAAGGGCGAAAAGGTCGTCGAAATCGAGCAAGAGATTCCGCTTGATGTGATCGACAACGATTTGCCGCCGATCGACGCATACGACGCTGACATGCCGCCGCCGGAGGAAGAAGTGCAGAGGCATCCGGAGGTGGATTAAGCCGTTTTGCGGATTGGGTTGGACCGATTAGCATCGGCGGGATGATTGAAACACTCCTACTCGCCGCGTCGGATGCCGCGCTCAAGCAAATTCCATATGTCGTCCATCCAGTCGGCCACCTGGCCGTGCTGTTGGGCGTCTTGGCATTGATCTTTCTAATCAGCAGCGACGAGAAACTTGGCAAAATCTTTAAGGTCATTCCCGCGTTGGTCTTTTGCTATTTTGTGCCGACGGCACTAAGTGCTGCCAACGTAATCCCGTTGAAATCGGATCTATACGACTTTGTCGTGGCCTTCGTGCTACCGGCGAGTTTGTTTTTGCTCACGCTCAACCTCGATCTGCAGGGCATTATCCGTCTCGGCCCTAAGGCCGGTGTGATGCTGTTAGCGGGCACCGCTGGTGTGGTGATCGGCGCGCCGCTCGCCGTGTTCCTTTGTCAGGGGATTCTGCCGGAAGATGGCTATAAGCCCCTCGCCTATCTGGCCGGCAGTTGGATCGGTGGCGGTGCCAATGCCGTCGCGCTGCAAAAATCGTTCGACGTAACGGGTGCCCAAATCGCGCCGATCATCGTCGTGGATGTCGCCGTCGCCAACGTGTGGATGGCGGGCTTACTTTACTTTGCTTCGAAACCACAAGTGATTGATCGATGGCTCAAAGGCGATACAACGGCCATTAAGAATCTCGAAAAGCGGATGGAAGATTATCACGCGTCCGTCGCGCGGCAGGCGACGGTGACCGACTTTCTGTCGATCCTGGCGCTGGGTTTTGGTGCCGCTTGGGCGGCCCACGAATTCAGTCAATGGTTGATTACCGTGCCCTGGTTTGCGGATAAGAAAGACTACGTGGGCGCGTTTGCCTGGAAGGTTATCACGGTCACTATTCTTGGCGTCGCGGGTTCGTTTACCAAGGCCCGCCGCTTGGAAGGCGCAGGTGCCTCACGCATCGGCAGCACAATGATCTACTTGCTCGTCGCCTGCATCGGCGCCGGGGCCGACTTTGCCAAGCTGGCCGAAGCGTCGGGTTATCTCGCAATCGGTGCTATCTGGATGCTAACCCATATCACGGTGCTCTTAATCGTCGCCAAGATCATCCGGGCACCATTCTTCTACGTCGCCGTCGGCTCGAAGGCTAACATCGGCGGCGCGGCATCTGCACCGGTAGTTGCCAGCGCATTCAATCCGGTGCTAGCGCCCGTCGGCGCGTTGCTGGCAATCGCAGGGTACGTCTTGGGCACGCCAGCCGGCTTGGCGGCGGTGTGGTTGATGGGCGCCGTTGCCGGGGAATAAAGAGGCTTGGCCGACCGCTGCATTCGACAAATGTCTAAATCATCCCTCGTCGTAAAACAAAATTAGCCCCCCGGCCAATGGCCGGGGGCTATGTGTGAATCCCATATCTTCGTGAAGCCTTAGCAAGAATCGGAATGCTTGCTGGCTTGATTCTTTTCTCGCACAGCAAACGCTTTACGTCGCGTCGCTCTGCGGGCCGGCACCGGCACCGGCGAGGGCGGCGTCTTCACCGCCTTCTTCCGGCACGTTGATGCCTTCGATCGAGAGCTTCATCTTGCCCTCTTCGTCTTCCTTGGCATCGACGATCATGCGGTTCTTATTTTCGTAAGCACCGCGAAGCAAGCCTTCGGAGATCTGATCTTCCAAGTGCTGCTCGATGGCGCGACGCAGCGGTCGAGCACCGAATTTCTCGTCGGTGCCTTTCTCCAGCAAGAATTGCTTGGCCGATTCCGTCACTTCCATCGTGAAGCCCTTCTCGGCCAGCCGCTTGCCGACCTTGGCCAATTCGAGATCAACGATGTCAACCAGTTCCTTGGTGGTGAGCTTACGGAAGCAGATGATCTCATCGATACGGTTAATGAACTCAGGTCGGAAGTAATCCTGCAACTCGGTCTTGAGCGTTTCGACCATGCGCTCGTAGCTGGTGTCGTCGTCCTTCTTGGTGAAACCGAAGGTGTCGCGGTTGGTGATCTTGTCGGCACCGATGTTACTCGTCATGATCAACACGACGTTGCGGAAGTCGACGTGGCGACCGAACGAGTCGGTAAGACGGCCTTCTTCCATGATCTGCAACAACATGTTGAACACATCGGGGTGCGCCTTTTCGATTTCGTCGAGCAGCAACACGGCATACGGTCGACGACGGATGCGCTCGGTAAGCTGACCGCCCTCTTCGTAGCCGACGTAACCGGGAGGGGCACCGACCAAACGGCTGACGTTGTGCTTCTCCATGTATTCTGACATGTCGAGCGTGATCAACGCATCGTCGGAACCGAACATAAAGTTGGCCAGACTCTTTGCCAGCAACGTCTTACCCACACCCGAAGGACCGACGAAGATAAAGCTACCCATCGGTCGATTCGGATCTTTCAGACCGCTGCGCGAACGTCGCACGCTACGCGAGACGGCGCTAATGGCTTCATGCTGCGAGATAACGCGCTTGTGCAACTCGTTTTCGAGTTCGAGCAGACGCGTGGCTTCTTCTTTTTCGAGCCGCGTGAGCGGGACGCCGGTCATAAGGCTGACGACTTCGGCGACGACTTCTTCGTCGACCACGCCATCGATCTCACTGCGGCGATTCTGCCAATCTTTTTCGAGCTCGTCGAATTCTTCCTTCATCTTCTGCGCCTTGTCGCGCAGATCGGCGGCCCGTTCGTAATCGGCGTTACGTACTGACTCGTCTTTTTCCATCGTCAGCCGCTTGATGTCGGCATCGAGGTCCGACAAACGCGACGGTCGCGTCATCGACTTAAGGCGTACACGGGCACCGGCCTCGTCGAGCACGTCGATCGCCTTATCCGGCAACACGCGCGAGGGCACGTACCGCATCGACAGATCGACCGAAGCGGAGAGCGCCTCGTCCGTGATCTGGCAACGGTGGTGCGCTTCGTAACGATCGCGCAGCCCCTTGAGAATCTGGATGGTCTCTTCGCGATTCGGCGGTTCGACCAGAATCTGTTGGAAGCGGCGTTCGAGCGCACCGTCCTTTTCGATGTACTTGCGATATTCGTCGAGTGTGGTCGCACCGATGCACTGAATTTCACCACGCGAAAGCGCCGGCTTCAGCACGTTCGATGCGTCGATGGCACCTTCGGCACCACCCGCACCTACCAGGGTGTGCAACTCGTCGATGAACAGGATGATATTCTTGGCGCGGCGCACTTCGTTCATGACCGCCTTGATGCGTTCTTCGAACTGCCCGCGATACTTGGTACCAGCGACCATCATGGCAAGGTCGAGTACGACGATCCGTTTGTCGGCGAGCAACTCGGGCACATCGCCGTTGACGATGCGCTGCGCGAGACCTTCGACGATAGCCGTCTTGCCGACACCCGCTTCACCCAACAAGACCGGGTTGTTCTTAAAGCGGCGGCATAGCACCACAAGCAAGCGCTCGATCTCTTCGGCGCGACCGATGACCGGGTCGAGACCGTCCTGCTTGGCCATCTCGGTCAAGTCGCGACCGAACGAATCCAATGCAGGCGTGCGCGACTTGCCACCCTTGCGCGAGCCGGTTTCGGCACTGGCACCGGCGGACACTTCTTCTTCGCCGCTGCCCGCACCCAAGAGGTTCAATACCTCTTCGCGAACTTCTTCGAGCTTGATGCCGAGATTCATCAGCACCTGCGCGGCCACGCCGTCTTGCTCGCGCAAGAGGCCGAGCAACAAGTGCTCGGTGCCGACGTAATTATGATTGAGCTGTCGCGCTTCTTCGATCGCGTATTCGATCACCTTCTTGGCGCGCGGCGTTTGCGGCAGCTTGCCCATCGTGACCATGTCGGGGCCGCTCTTGACGAGCTTCTCGACTTCGAGGCGCACCTTGCGCAGGTCGACCTCGAGATTCTTCAAGACGTTGGCACCAACGCCACTGCCTTCCTTGACGAGACCCAGCAAAATGTGCTCGGTGCCGATGTATTCGTGGTTGAATCGCTGTGCCTCTTGGTTGGCCAGCGCCATGACCTTGCGTGCCCGATCTGTGAATCGTTCAAACATCTTCTGGGCCTCTCCTGCCTGTTGGGGGTCGCCCTATCGCCACCCGCCGGTCAAAAAACGGGCGATGCGTTCGCCCGTCGCTCTTATCTAACGCAATTGGGTCACGCCGAAACGTATTTCGGGACCGTCAGCGGCGTCTCACTGTCCGGAAACAATGCAACCCCGCTTCTTTGATTCTAGCCTGCGCGGGGTTTCCCTTCAATTTAGGCTTTTCCCACGCTGAAAAATCGCCTTCTAACGATCTATCGGATGATTATGAAGACGGATACAGACGCGAAGCGGCTGGATTTATGCCATTTGCAATGCGAACCGGACTTTATGCATGCTGCGTCTCAATGACGACGCGGACGCAACCACGAGGTGGAATCTAAGGCACATACCATTGTCGCGCGGCTTCTGCCTCGGATGAACGCGGTGCGACTTGCAGGATTTGCCGACAAATCTCGTTGCGCGCCTCGTGGTCGCCGGTTTGATCGAGCAGTTGGGCCAGTCGCAGCAACAAATCGGACCGTTCCGGATCGAGGACAAGGGCCGTTTCATATGCTTGGACGGCATTAGCCAAATCGCCATCGTTAACCGCCTTTTGCCCTTGCTGCATCAGATCGGAAGCTTGGTCGGCACGGCGCGCCAATTCTCGATGCCTTACCATGGCAAACCACTGGGCAAATCCCCAGCAGCACACGGATAACACTAGACAGGTGTACACCAGCCAAACCGGCATCACGACCGGGGCGATCCAAGTGCCGGCAATGTAAAGAGAAATACAGGATGCAAAAAAGAAGGCGAGCACCAGACCGAGCCACTCGCGCCGTAGCAGCACCAGACCGCTACCCGGAAACAACACATTTAGCAGCCAAATCATGCCCGCCCGATCATATACGCAGTTCTTAAAGAACAACCTCTTTCAGATTGGTCCAAGCAATAAAAAACACAACGGCCAAAGCGGCAATCGTAGCACCGGCAAACAGCCCGATCCAGGAGAACGATTGCTTCTTATTGCGTTTCTGCCCGAGGCTATTGAAGCCGAGTAACGCACCGATGGCGGTGACCACCAGCGTCAAAGCAGTAAACCCAAAGACGCCCGGCTGTCGAATCTTGCCAAACGTACCCTTAGTGCCAACGTATATGACGTTGTTATCGAAATTAAAGTTCTTAAACACGAACACACCAAGGATACCGAGCAGCCCGAAGCCGAATACCGCCAGAATGATGGAAAGTTTCGCCTGCGTCTCATGCAATCGTAAATTGGGAAATTTCACGTAACCATCCTCTGCTATTCCTTAGCGGCCCTGACGATCCACTGCGAAGCGGGGCCATCTCAAATGCCGCAACGACCGAATCTTACCGCATAATACCTATTGCCCGCGAGCATTCAAATCCCGTGCTGATTACGTCGGTCGATCTCGGTGGTTCGTCCCCATGCAAGCGCCGCGTCCGTAAATATCGACCAATTTGCATCGATCGGGCTGTGGCGGCGATCCGAACCCTACTAGGATACCTCCAAACCGATGAGGAACTCACACGATGACCGATGAAAACCTTCCCAGCCACCCCCGAACGGGCGAACCCATCATCCGCGTGATGATGATGCCGCGCGACACCAACGCCCACGGCACGATCTTTGGGGGCGTGATTCTGAGTTATATCGACCAAGCTGGTGCCATCGAAGCCCGTAAACTGGGCTGTGCCCGCGTCGTCACTGTCGCCATGGACAGCGTCGACTTTAAGCACCCCGTCTTCGTAGGCGACGTACTCACGCTATACGGCGAGACCATTCATATCGGTCGCACATCCGCGCGGGTGCGCGTCAATGTGTTTGCCGAGCGTTTTGAGCCGCCCTGTGAAAGTGAATTCGTGACCACTGCCGAATTGGTCTTTGTTGCAATCGGCGAAGATCGTCGGCCCATCACGTTTCAGGAATGTCGGGTGCGCCAATCGGAGAAAATCGCCGAGAAGAAGACGTAAGCCCGGCCCGCAACTTAGGGCCGCATCCCGATTACTACACGCCTATTTTTTTCGCAAACCAGGATCGATATTCAACCCCATCGGTGCGGCTGGCGTACCGTCGCGCGCCTGTAGTTGAGCCGCATCAGGCCGGGCAAAATCTGCCAAGTCCGAGGCAGTCGGTAGCGTAATCTCCAGCCAGTCACAATCCACATCGGTGCGCAGTTGCCCGTCAGACAGGTTGGCCGGCAACAATACTCCGTCGCCCACCGCGAACGTCACCGACTTGTTCTTGTCGAAGATAATCGCCCCGCTGCCCTTTAAAACAAACCAAAGCACCGGCTCGGCGTAAGGTATCTCTTGCTCAAGCTCCCCCATAAAACGCACGCGTTCCAGTTGCACATTGGGCGATGAGATTAGGCGTGTGACCGTAGTGAATAAGCTGGTGATGTGCGAGCGTTTTTCAAACCGCTGGTAATCAAAGGCGTCGCCGCCTTGCTCGAAGCCGTCCACACCGGCAGCGCGGTTGGTGCGCCTTTGCGCGGTAACTTCCACGGCAAGCACCCCTGCATCCAACTCATAGTTGCCGCCGGGCCGAATGAAATAGGCATTGTTCTCGCGCAGCCCCAACCGCTGACCATCGCGTAGCAGCGTCGCCCCCGAAGGTGCCGCCAATACGTATAACGCACGCTCGATTTCGTCAGCCGCGAATGCAACCGACGATGCGTGGGTATGAATCAGTTTGACCGTTACTGGAAAGCGCTCGTTCACCAGCTCGACGCTGCCAAGCAGGTCGGCGCCGCCCGTCGCGATAGCGCACTCCAACGACGCCCCCTTCTGCGGCCCCTCCGCCACTGTCGAGATGCATCCTTCCGCGTCGTTCACAAGCGTTGCCGCCGCGAACTCGAAATTCAACAACGGATGCTCAGGATGCACCGCCGCACAGGCATCGCGAAAATCGCAATCGGGCAAAGTCGCGCCAGCGGTCGCGTCTGCAACGGGTCGAAAGATGAGGGGGCAAATCTCTGACATGGCTTACTTCACTGGGGAATTGAAAGTCTCGAATTACACCAATGCCGAAGGCTAAATCCAACCGACCGCCTTGGCTGCGAGAATATAGCCCATCGCCAGCACGATTTGCACCGCCGCGAAAGGAATCGCCGTTTTCACGAACCCGCTGAACGACATCTCAAGCTTCTGTTTATGAATAATCGTGATCGCCACCACCGTCGACGCCGAGCCGATCGGCGTGATGTTGCCGCCCAAATTGGCCCCAAAGATCACGCTCCACCAGAGCGGTGAATCGCCTTCGATCCCCTGCGCGCCGAGAATTTTCGCGAGCATCGCCGCCAGCGGAATGTTGTCGGTAATGCTACTCGCCACGGCGGAAGCCACCGTGAGGGCAGCCGGCCCCGCCTGATCACCGATCTGTATCAACATCGCAATGCCTTTGCCCAGCAATGCCAGAACCTGAGCATGTTCCATCACATGAATCACGATAAACAGCGACGCGAAGAAGCCGAGCAGGTCCCATTCGACAGCGGCGTAAAAGCGATTGACCTCGTGCTTGAAAACCAAAAGCACGATGGCGGCAAAGGCGATGGCCACAAACCCCATGCCCAGTTGATCAACCAATGGCAAGATTGACTGAAACGACAAGGCGAGAATGAACAATACGCCGATCACGGCGCAGAAGTTAAAAAACCGCTTCGATTCGATGCCGTCGTTTTCGTCGAACGTCGCTACGAGTTCCGCAGCTTCGCCCTTTTCAGCATCCGTCGTGAGGCCACGAATCTTAAATAGCTTCATCCCCATCCACAGCGTCACTGCCGTTGCCACCACGACATACGGTGCCGCCACCAGGAAGAACTTCACAAATGAAATGCCCGCTGTCTTCCCCACAATGATGTTGGGCACCGAACTGATCAACGTCAGTAAGCCGCCGACGTTCGTCAGCAACGCCTCGGTCAACAAAAAGCCAAGCAGCAAGTTGGTGCGTTTAAGTTTGCCTAGCGACACGCCCGTCAACGACCCGATGATGATCATCGCCGTAACGTTATTCAGCATTGCCGAAAACAGCACCGTCATCAGGCCGTAATAAATCAGCAGCTTGACCGGATCACCACCGGACGCCTTGGTAAGCTTGATGGCGATCCATGAGAAGATGCCGCTTTGACTGGTCACATCCACGAACAGCCCGGCGCCGAAGATGATCGCGATCACGCTCCAGTCGATGGCCGGGATATACACCGGCATCTTCACCTTTTCGCCAAAGGCGTTGATCACCGGTCCGAACGGCAGCAGATCGCAACCCGCCGCAATCAGCAGCGATACGATCGCAAAAACGCCGGTGATCATCGATTTCTTGGCGTGCAGCTTCTCTTCGAAGGCCAACGCCAAAATCATCAACAGTAGGATGAACGCAAACATGCCGGTCTGCCAACCGGGCACGGCATGGGCGGCGTGCGTTCCGCCGCCACCTGCAGCGATCAAGTTGATACCAAAAGTGGATAAGTCGTAATGCATAATGACCTGTTAATTGCTGTCGCCAAAAAGCGACGTCGGCGTGCGTACTGAACTTAGATCAAGAACAACGGCAAATTGCGGAACTGCGTGGCAATCATGTGCGCCATACCGCGCCGCGCGGGCACATCGTCGCCACCGGCATGCAGACAAAGCATCTCCGCACCGTTTTCGCCGATCAGCGCATGGTAATCGCGCACCCGATGGCCGAATCGAATCACGCTGCTGATATCGCAACGCTTACCGGCAGTACGTAGTACTTCCTCACACGAATCGATGTACGCCTGCGGTCGTCGTAACAACTTTTCTTTGAGTTGCTCGCGCACGACATCGGTCTCGATTTGTGGGATACGTTCGATCTCTTTCATCAGGCGCTCGAACGTGGCGTCGTCTTCGATATGCGCCAACACCAATCGGCCTTCGAGCGGTGTGAACCGAACGCCGTAATCGACGAGCACATTGTCACCCGTCAGGTGATCGGTCGCCGCCACTACCGTGCCACTGGTCGATTCCCGCTGAATGACGCGCCCGCTTTCATCGCACGGCAATATCAACACCGGTGCCGAAGTTTGCCAAACCACCGCCCCCAGCAAACTGCCGAGCCCGCGCAACTGACCGCGTTCGGCTTCCGCCAAGTAACGATGCGTTACGATCAGGTCTGCGTTTTCAGTCTCGACCCTGTTAACGAACCCGCCGGCATCTTGCAACGCGTCAACGGGCAAACTACGCCAATTAGCATTGTCGCGATCGAGCATGGGCCACGCCTGGCGTAGCTGTTGCCAATAGTCGCCCCCAACATCGGGTTGCTGGTCGGATATAACGAGGATTTCCCGAAAGTACTTCTCGTCATGCGAAAGCACCGGCATATCGGCGCTCTTGAAGACCGATTCGAATTGATCGAGTTTATCTGGCATTCCGCGAATGCTACGAACTGCATGGCCGCTTTGCAATTAGAGGATTACCCGGGTTTTAGAACGCGCATTCGAATCGGGCGGCGTTAAGCTGAACATCTATGTCTGCCCTTGGGAAAATTTGGCAGGTCTTGGCCTATCTTTGGGCCGCACCGACAACCGCGCTGGGGCTGATGCTACTGGTGCCTGCCGTTCTGAGCGGCGGCGGGGTGCAAATCGTGCAGGGCGTAATCGAAATCCACGGCGGCGTGGTGGCGTGGTTGCTGCGTAAGGCCACACCATTAGAGGGCGGCGCGCTGGCACTCACGCTGGGCCATGTCGTCCTCGGCCTCAATCGCAACGCACTCGATATCAGCCGCGCGCACGAACGCATTCACGTGCGTCAATGCGAACGCTGGGGACCGTTCTTCATTCCGGCGTATTTTGGTGGTTGCCTGCTCGCCCATTTGCGCGGTGGTCGCGCCTATCGCGATAACCCATTCGAGCGCGAGGCGTATGAGAATAGTTGACGCTGTTATACAAACGATGCGTCAGTCCTTTCGAAAAACGCGCAGCTTCTGATACTTCAACCGCAGCTTGGCGGCATCGCTTTGTTGATAGTCTTTATTGATCGTCGCCGCTTCCCACGAGCCATACGTTGGGTTCGGCAAGACGATCCACTTTCGCCCCCACATCTCACCGTACTGCGCCGCGATCTGCTGCCGAACCTTCGGATCCGCGACCTTGGTACCATCGACAAAGTCGTTCATATCATCGCCGAGCAAGAGCAAGATGCGATAGTGCTTCGCCACCAGCTTGCGTCGCTCCGTTTTGTTCGATTCCCATTCAACGCCATTGTCGGTGCCTTTAGTCAAAACCGCGTCGGGATCGTCGCTTACCGGAAACCCGACAGCCTTTAAATTGCGACGTGTGGCCAGCTCTTCGTCAGCCTTTCGATTGGTGACGTAAATCGTCTCAACGCCGCGCGATTTGGCGTAGCGAATGAACTCCAGCGCCCCGGGCAACGGCTCTGCAGCTTCTTCATCGACCCAAGCGCGCCAGGACGCGCTGGTATAAAACGCGTCATCGCGCACCAACTGTGCCTGATATGGTGAGTTATCTAGCAGCGTTTCGTCCACATCGCAGATGATGGCTGGGCGTTTGCTTTGGTAGCCACCTGCGGCCTTTTGCTCCTGCGAGGCCGTCCAATCGGGGTTGCTCAAGGCCGCTTGCAACTGCCCCCTTGCCTGTTGGAACGTCTGATGGCAAATCGCATCGTATTCACCCGCCGTTTGCATCCAGAGCGTGGCGTGCAAATTTTCATGCGTGTGACGACCGCAGGCGGTCAACCCGCAACAGACAACAGCGCAACCGATAGAAAATACGAGACGTCGCATCACGACACTCCGGAATATGAAAGTCATACCGTGGGCTGGCGAATCCGCGTCCCGCCTGCGCGAGTTGTAACGATGAACACCGGATTATTCAAATCGGCATAGGTCGATGTTGCAATCTGAACTTGAAGCAGAACTCGAACGAACAACGAGGATTCACAAAAACTTAACAATCACACTAACGCATACAACTATGTCGGCGCCTGCTCGGCGTTATAAATCTCACCGCCTTTATCACGGTAAGCGCGCAATACCGCCGCCGCCTCTGCCCGGCGAACGCCTTCTATCACTTCGATGCCGGCTTGTTTAAACGCAGCTCGCCAGTCGCTCGGTTTATGCCCTTCGTCGAAACCGATCGCACGTACATCGTCGTCGTGAGCCCCGATCAGAATCGAACGAATCCCCGCCCAATGAATCGCCCCCAAGCACATCGTGCACGGTTCCGCCGAGGTAGCCAGCTGTAAGCGCGGATCGGACAAATCGCGCTGCCCCAACGCCGCATGCGTCATCGCCAGCGCCACCACCTCTCCGTGTAAGCACGACTGCCCCGTGCTGGTCACGAGATTCACGCCTACCGCGATGGGCCGACCGTCGGTTTGATCGAATACTGCCGCTCCAAATGGTCCGCCGGTGCCCCGCTTGATGCTTTCCGACGACAACTCGACGGCGAGCGCCATCCGCGCATCGTGCGACGCGTATGTTTTGGACATGATCTCATCGTGCCGGGCCAGCAGCCAGTCCGGCAGTCGTATGGTGATTTCGGTCCCAGATTTCATCGCAAGGATTATATCGACGTTGTTGCAGAGCACATCACAGCCGACGCATCAGAGTAGCCCCGTCCAAAGCGACGCCAACAACCCTGAGCCAATATCCAAAAAAGAAAAATGCACGGCGGCAACATTCGTCACCGCCGTGCGCTGATAAGACTTTTGTCTAATTCGCTAGCCCTCGGCTACGGCACCAACAGGTTCTGCTTGGCATCCAGTGCCGGCAAGCCGAGCAACTCGCGCGCCGCGTCTTCCGGTCGTTCGATCTGACCGAACGGGGCATGCAGGTCGGGCAATGCAGACCAGCACAGCGGGGCGACGTTACGCGTGAAGAACTTCAACTGTCGATCGAGCGTGATCTGCGGCGCGGGCGAATCGGCCAGCGTTGCTGCCTGCATCATGCCCGTCACGCCGAAGAGGCTCTCGGCCAATTCACCCAACGAGCTCGGGCGCGGATAGTGCACCAGCTTAACCTCGGCGCTTTCCGGAATGTTGGCCATCTGTCGCACCGCATCAACGGCATCGCTCAGGCTACCGAGCCGATCGACGAGGCCCTTTTCCAGTGCATCGCGACCGCTGTAAATGCGACCGCCCGCGAGTTTCTTAACCTGCTCCTTCGGCATCTTGCGACCTTCGGCCACGCGCGAAAGGAATTGGTCGTAGGTTTCCATGATCCACGATTGCAGGAAGTCCTTGTCGTCGTTCGTCAAGCCCTTGTGACCCGAACCGAGCAACGATCGCTCACCGCGTTTCATTTCATAAACGTTGATGTCCATGCGATTGATGGCCGACGCCTGATTGGCAAGCATCGCGATCACGCCGATCGAGCCCGTCACCGTTGTCGGCTGGGCGTAGATCAGTCGACACGGCGCGGCGATGTAATAACCGCCGGAGGCAGCCACGGTCGACATGCAGGCAATCACCGGCTTCTCCGCGTCCAACTCCTTAAGAGCACGCCAGATGATGTCGGAGGCATAGGCCGAACCGCCGGGGCTATCGATGTGCAACACCACGGCGCGAATGGTCTTGTTCTTGCGGATTTCTTCAATGGTCTTGACCATCTGATCGCGCATGATGAGCGACGACGCAAAGCCTGCACCGAGGTTCATATCGACGATCGGACCGCGCGCATGCAAGACGGCGATCTTGGGACCAACCTGCTTATAACGGTTCTGCGCGTCCTGCATTTCCTTGGTGATCTGCGTGAGCAAATCCTGCAGCGACGTCACGCGTGCTAACGACGATTCAAAATCGCGGGCGCGCTTGAACTTCTCGCGCCGCAAGATGCGCTCGCGATAGTCGTCGTAATAGCTGATGACATCGACCAGTTCACGGTTCTTCGCACCCTCCGGTTCGAACAATCCCATATCAATCAGTTCTTTGACCTTTTCTTCGGAAAGGTTGCGGCCTTCGGCAATCATCTTCACGTAGTCGCCATACCAGCTATCGAGTAAGGCACCGTATTCGCTGGTGAATGCATCGCCGGGCTCGCGTTGATTGACGAAGCCGGGGTACTTGAACTTACCGGCCGTGATAACGTCGTATTCGATGCCCTGCATCTGGTAGAAGCCGCGCATGTAGGTAAAGACGCGCCCAATGCCAGGAATGGTCAAGGCCCCGCTCGGAGCAATGGCGATTTCATCCGACGCACACGCCAACAAATAGCTGTTCGGATCGCCACTGTTCAGAAACGAGCGCACCTGCTTGCCCGACTTGCGAAATTCGAGCAGACCCTGGCGCAACTCTTCCACGTGCGGCAATGCCAACGCCAAACCATCCAAGTTCAGCAAGACACCGCCGACTTCATCGTCTGCAGCCAGCTTTTCGAGACGTTCGAGCAACTCCTGCGAGGTGCGCACACGACCGGGCAGCGGCACATTCAATGCCCGCGCCGGCACCAAAAACGGATCGATCCTGATCTCGACCAGCTTCTTGATCGGATTCGGCTTTTCTTCATCGGCCGTATTCTCGGCATCGTCATCAACGGCGAACACCGTGGTCGGCATCAGGCCGATGACAAATGCCAGCAACGCTAGCAGTGGCTTGTTCTTATCGTGGGTCCACATGGGCTTCATCTCCTTATTGCAACGAATCATCTCGTCGCGCTGGTGCTTCAAATTGTTCTCGTTATTGTGTGTTGCGTGACTGCAAGTATCGCGCTTTATTTTAGTTTGCCATCGGCGGCAGCCACTTCAGTCGTGCCACCTTCCGTCGTGTCGAGTGGCACACGCTCGATATCACCGGCGGTGTTGACCGAGATGGTCTGGTAGTTTTTGAATTCGCCGTCGCGAAATCGTAGCCGCCATTCATCGGGATCGGCCGACCAATCAATCACGTAGAGCGAATCGTCGATCGCTTGCTCTTCCTCCCAGCCGTCATCTTCCTCGGTTTTGCTCTCATCCTCCGTCCTCTGCGAAAAGACCGACACGAACCCCTTGAAAAAGCCCTTCTTCTTCGGGCGGATGCGCAAGAGTTGCGGATGCGACGCAAAATCGACATAGCCATCGAGTTCGGCAACCGTCGCAGGCCAACGGTCATAATCCTTCGCGAATAGCTTGCAGTGATAATGCAGCGTGCGCAACCGTTCGCAGGCAATCTGTTCGCGCGCCAATTCGGAAGACGCCGCCGCCGTGGTACCCAGCGTTACGGCGGCCACTGCCGGGTTATACGCGAAGCCAACGGGCACCGGCCCAACGTGGCGGGCATAAAAACCGCTGACACCGATCTTGATGTCCACGCGCGAATCGGCCAATGCCTCGTCGAGCGCTGCCGGGCTGGGCGGTCCGGGTTGATCGCCCGCCGCGCCTACGGCCAGCACCATGTACGGATGTGCCAGTTGATACAGTCGCTTCCAACTGATGAGCCCTTGCCAATCGACGCTTTTCGACGAGGGTAGCGTGACGTACTTCTTCGACTGTTCGCGCCAATTGGCTACTGCCATGTCGTGCCAAGTCGATGAATTAGACACGACCAACAACGCCGGCGTGGATTTCTCGGCTTTGGTTTCAGCGTCGCCTTGCCCAGAACCTTCGTCCTCACTTGCCGCTTCATCATTCTCTGCGGCATCGGGCAGGTCTTCGAAGAAAATCACGTTGCGATAGGTCACGGGCAAAATACCGGAGCGCTGATAGTCCGCCGTCGGATCGCGCCAAAAGACCACATCGCCGTCGATTTCATCTTCATACCAGGCGCGACGACGTTCCTGCTTGGTGCGCTTCTTGGTGTCTTTCTCGATGAACTTGCGGATGGCCTTGATGGTGCCTTCCTTGCTGCTCAAACGGAACTGATAGAATGTATCGGGAAAAGGCAAAAAGCCCTTACCCGGTAGCACCGTGATACCCATGTCGCTGCCGGCGCGGGCGCCGATCGTACCGATCTGCAACCCGGCCAAACCATCAGCAGCCGTCTGCGAAACACTCCCCAAATTCACGACGGCATTGGCGTAAGCTTCTGCCGGGCAGTCGAATTCGTGCTTGGTTTCGCCGAACACCGCTTTGACCGCGACACCGACCAACGCGTTCCACTGCACCATATAGGTTTCGCGCCACCGACCATCCTTATACATGCGCAGCTCGTAATCGATCGTATCGAACCCCGCCAAGCCGGTTAACACGCTATTCGATTGCGTTTCGTCATCGACATCGAGATTGAAGCGCGAAAAGACCAACGTCTTTTTCGAATTTCCTTTCGTCGATTTTTCCACACCGAACACGTTCGGGTCGACTTTTAACGTCGGTGTCGCTTTGATCACTGAGCCGACATCCGTTGCCGCCAGATGGGCCAACGTTAAATCCGGTAGCTCCAATCGATACGTATCATCGTCATCCTCGGCGGCAACAATCTTGAGATTCTCAAACAGCTTACCCGTATTCTCATCCTCAATAATCGAACGCAACCGCTCGACAAGATCCTGCACCGGCCAGTCGGTAGCCAGCGCCCATTGCGGTCGGCCATCGCGATCTTGCGCATACGTGGTAAAGCGAATCGACGTATCGGGCCATTCGAGCAGCTTTTCACCTACCTTCAATAATGTCGCCGGATCGATCGATTCGTCCTCGTCGTCATCCGTCGTCGCCAGTTCCGGATCGGGCTTCGGGAACAAACTCGCGACGGCGTCCACCAACTTCGCCGTGCGCGACTGCTGCGCTGACTCGCCAAGTTTCTTTGCCGACGGGATGTATATCTCGAAATGTGGCGGGTCGAACTTCGGTTGTGCCGACTTCGCGTCATCGCTTTTCGACGTGTCAGCCGCAGCCTCCGTTTCCGTCACCGCCGCCTTACTGTCGGCTTCTGCTGAGTTGGATGGCTCTGCTGCGGTGGATTCATCCGACTTGGCAGAAGTATCGTCACTCGCCTTCTCCGCCTGTTTCTTTTCCGGTTTTTGCACCGGCGCAGTCGTGGTCGGCACGGCGTTAGGTGCGGTTGCCGCGCCAAGCGTGGCCGCCAACCCGATCGTGCCGGCCAGCAACCACAGCGGCAGCTTCATCCAAATCGTGGGCATTCGCTTCAAGGTTATGCTCCCTCCCATGATGGGCTTTCGGCATCGTCTGCTGCCGCCCATGGGTATGCGTTCAGAAATTCGCGTTTGGTCGTTGACCGTAGTCGGCAGACGCACGCCTCACAGGGCTGCAATTCGACCGTCGCAGCGCGACCCCAGAGTGAAAATCGTGTCTCTACCGTCGCAACCTGTGTTGAGGGATGTTCCCCACCCCGCCATGCTGGAATGAACGAGATTTTCGGGCGGGCTTCACGTTTACGGTCGCAGAGCGGCGACGTCCGGGAATGCGACCGCCTCGACCCGGTGCGGCCTAGGCCCCACCGCGCTGTGAGAGAAAACCGACGCTCGACTGAAATAGCCGAGTAGAGACGTCACCCTCGCTCACCTGTTCGCTTTCCTGTGAAAGATCCTCGAGGTTGGCTCGGCACATCAGGCATTGCACCTCGTCCAAATGAAAACGCGTGTACGCCTCCCACGGATCATCCAGCACGCCCAACACGTAAGACCCCAGCGTGCTGCGCTTCAAACAACTCAGCCGACCCTGCCGCCACACGCGCGAGACGGTCGTTTCGCGGGAAAGCTCACCTTCACCCATTAGATTTCGTTGCGCTTCGTCAAGGTCTTCGATGTAATCGCGCAGCTTGGCCAGAGCGCGAAACTTTACGCCCGCCACGCCCTTCTCATCGCGATCCAAGCGGTCGGCCACTTCCTTATTGCGCAGGCCTACATAAAAAATGAGTTCGATGATCTGTAAATCATCGAGCTTATCGCGATCGCGCAGTTCATCGATCAGCCGCCGCAGTATCGCCGACAATACATCTTGCTGTTGACGCGTGATCTCTGCCTGCGCTGCGCGACCGCTGGGCGTTTCAGTAAAACCGGGGTCGATGGGTCGCTGCGCGTCATCATCGATATCGAAGCCGGTTGCCACTTCGCGGCGTCGATTTTTCTTGGTAAGCACTTCACCGATTTTGTAACGCAGGATGGCGAACAGATAAGTTTCGAGCGAGCGCGACTCGTCGTAATTCGCCAGCGACGTGACGAACCCCATCAACGTTTCCTGTAACGCATCTTCGGCCTCACCCGGACCGCGCAGCCGCGAGCGCGCAAAGGCCAACAAGCGCCCCTGATACTTGTCGATCAATTGCTTCCAGGCGCGCTGATCCCCTTTGCGGATTTCACGCACCAAAAACAAATCGGCATCGGGTGATTCGGCCAAAATAAATTCCTATCATGATACGCCAACCGTAGCGCCGTCGTTCCAATCCCGATAGTCTAGGCCACTTCACGAATGACTGCGACCTTAGACAATTTGTCAACATACACCGGCTATTAGCCGGTGCCACAGTGCAACCTTCGCTAGCAATCATGAACAGCCCTAATCGAATTGCCGTCGCCAGATATTTGAAGTTGACAACGTGCGATTCGACGGCCCTAAGACCGATTCGATATCCTGCCAGATTCTTTGAATGTGATCGATTACGTGGCCTTAGCAAAATAGACAGCTGCGGCACAAGGAATCAACTTAGAACAAGATTCGCGGCCCCAACTCCCATACCACGCTCACCAACACCAGCACCAATGCGGCGGCACCGACTCGCGCCGCCGTACCAAAGCTGCGCCCGAGGCGACCGTCGGCCACAACTTTCATCAGACACGCTATCACCATCAAGATCGCAACCGTCAACAGCTGTTGCGGCCAATGATTTGCGATCGATCGCTTGGTCCGACCATAAAGTGTGACGCTATTCGTCTCGTCCTTCGAATGACTCGACGGAACACTTGCCACCGGGTCATGGCTGTTGCCGTGGCGGACGGTCGCCGATTGTCGTGATGTCACGCTTGCATGGGGTGCCTGATCGTAAACAAGCGGCGTCTCCGGAGCATTGGGCACGGGGACGATGTGCTCGACATCGCCCGACGAGCTTGAGGACACCACGATCGCGCGCGGCCCCGACGGTACGGCCCGCAAAAACAACGAACTCAGGATGCCACCGAGAAACAGAATCCCGAAAACGGTTGCAATAACGCTGCCGGCGCTACGCCGCTTGCGCCCACCGCGCGATGCCATGACCACGAGAAAAATCACGCCGCAGATAACACCCAAGAGCACCAAAATAATGGGGCCGCCTGCTACCGGGTTCATGAATACACCCCCTGCATCTGCGGCGCGTTGAAGCCAACGCCCGAGGGGTTCCCCGTCAGAATGCGTTCGAGGTCGTCCAACTCATCAGCAAGTTGTCGTCGTTGTTTCGAATTCGGCTTGCTGAGCGACATTTCCAAGTCCAATACGCAGCGCACCAGCACGCCGCCGTTGGAATCGGGAAACGCCGCCACGTTGAGCTTGGTTTGCCACCGGCGCACATCGCTGTTGATCAACTGCCCCATCCAGGCACCGCGCACGTAACGCCAATACATATCGCCCGATTGCTTGGGAAAGTAGTCATACATCGCCGCGAAACGTTTGACCAAACTGCTTAAATCAACGCTGTCATCGAGCCGCAACTCGCGCGTCATCGGGATCGTCAGATCGCGCGGGTCGGTCTTACCCCGGCGATATACCAGCGATGTGATGAACAACGCGATTGCAGGTGTGCCCAATGGAATCATGACTGCCGGAAATGCCTCGTCATAGTCATGGTCGTCAACGAAGATGAGCAAAATCGGCACCAAGACCACCATCGCGCCGAATAGCCAAAGTGCTACTTTCATAAGTTTATTGGCACGCTGTTGGCGTATTAGTTCGTCACCGCCGACGGCCCTATCGTCATCTTTTACCTTGGGTTGGTACTCGGGCACGGGAATAAACCAGACCGCCACCATCGTGAGCCCGCCAACTACCAGCGCGATCAAACAGGGAATGACTTCATCGTCGCGTAGCCGAAGGTCCTCTGCCAGCCCATAGGCCGTGCCACCGGCGCTGCACATGGCCGTCGCCCCGAAAAAGACAACTTGCCGCAACGCCCCGCGCCATAAACCGTGTTCGAATCGCGGGATCGCATTTACCACGCAGAGCAAGAAAGCGTTGGCGAGCACCACACCGACGACCATAAAGATCGCCCAGTCTTCGTCGCTGCCAACATCCGTCGCGTTTGGAACGATAAAGCACAGCAACATCGCCGTCAGCGAAACAAACGCACCCAACGACCAAGCCAGTCGGGTCCAACCCGAGCGCTCGTAAAGCGGAGCGCTCTGCGAACGAGGTGGTATGCCGGCACCTACTCCGCGCCTACCGGCATAATCGCCCGCGCCGCCACCGCCTGCAGTATGCACCGCGCCGTGCGACCCGCGTTCGATGCCGACGCCCGATTCATCTTCATCTTCTTCGTCATCCCCCAAGAACAAACCACGCGGATCGAAGCCTTCCTCGTCATCTTCTTCGTCTGGTAACCCTGCCGGCCATAGCTGCCCCAGAATTTGAATGTTGATCGAAGCGGCGGCAATGACGACCGCAGCAATCAAGGGCTCTTGCACATCAAATATCTTGCCAAGGATGAACGCCAACAAACCGCCGGTGAAGGCCAGTTGCACCGAGACCTCGCCCTGCTTGCCTTCACGCAAGCGCCGCACCCAGTCGCAGAACAGCGCACAACCACCCAACGCAAGGAAGTAGCGATCCAGTGAACGTTCGCCGTTGGAAACGAGAATTAACAGCGGCACCGCAATTCCGGCTGCTGCCAACAACTTCGGCCACCAATTACCGTCTTCCACTTTTTTGCGGTACACGAACCAGTGAGCCATATAAATGGAAACCGTCGATAGCAACGCCATTAAAAGACCGTGAGCGAAAACCTCCGGGTTTCGACCTCTGGCAAACGCTGCACCCGTACCGACAAATCCTGCCGACACGAACACACACAACGCCAACTTGCGCAGAATCTCCCAACCCGAACCAAGAAGTGGTTTGGTCACGGGTGCTTGCGGCGCAGCCGAGCCACTCGGAACTGGCGGCGGCATGCGCCCTGCGCCGCGCTCGTTATGCCCAATCACTGGCGGTGGCGGTGGCGGCACCGGACCGGGTGCCTGACCGATGTTGCTGCTGCCCGTACCAAAGGCGGCGATCGTTTCCGCCGCCGGGCCCACGGGTTGCAGCCGCTGCGCTGCGCGCTCAGCACGCACCGACAAACTTTGCGGTTGAAACGCCGCGACCGACTTACTGATATCCTCTTCGGCGAACAAATCCGCCACCAAGTCATTGACCGTGGGGTAGCGATCTTTGGGATCTTTGGCGAGCGCCTTGCGAATCACATTCGGAAACGGCGCGGGCAGTTCGTCCACCTCGGGCTGCGCCGTCAGGTGTTTCATCAACACTTCGCCCATCGACGAACCGCTGAACGGCACCTTACCCATCAGCATCTCATAGAGAATGACACCCAACGCATAAACATCGATGGTGCGATCGTAATTACCGCTGCCGACTTCCGGGGCCATGTAATGCACCGTACCAACCGAGACGGTTTGCCCCGAGTGCTGACTGGCCGCCATGATCTTGGCGAGACCGTAATCACCGATCTTCACGTAACCATCTTCATAAAAGATGTTGCCCGGCTTCACATCGCGATGCACGATGCCGCGATCGTGTAAGTAAGCCAAACCCTTGGCGATTTCGCGCGTGAAGTACGCCGCTTTTTGTGGGCCCAGACCTGCGGGCGAATCGGTCATCAATTCGCGCAACGACGGGCCGTTGACGAACTCCATAATCACGAAGAACTCACCTTCGCGCGTTTCTTTTACATCATGAATCCCCACCAAGTGCGGGCTCTTCAGATTTAGCACCGGCGTCGTGCCGCGCAGCTCAACCTGTGGATTCTCGCGCAGGTGCTTCAGCGCGACTTCTTTACCGCCGTCGCTGGTGGCGTAATAGACCTCACCGAACCCGCCGCGACCAACGCCGCGCTGAATCGTGTAACCGGGTAAAGGTCGATCGCCTTGTTGATATCGAAAAGACATCGTTTGCCTCAGTTCAAACTAACTTCGCTCGTTCTCACCCATGATCGACGACTGTCGATTTACTCAAACGACGATCGTCGTTCTATGCTTCGCTCACGCGCAAGCTCAATTCGCCGATCTGCACCGGCGCGCCGATTTGTATCTTGCGGCCGGCACCCTGCTTCGGCTTGATAAACAAACAATCCTCGCGTTGTACCAAGACGCAGTCGCCCATCGTCGCGGGCAGTCGCACGTGACATTCACGCGTATTGCCTAACAACAGCGGCCCTGCCCAGAGCAGCACCGATCGACATTCCGTCGGCATTCGCACGCCCTCGCCCAATTCGAGTTTGGCCGTCTGGCTTTTCAAACTCGGCTTGCGGAACGTAAGACGAATGCGCTTGCTCAATCGCAACCGATCGCCATCTTGCAGCAGCGCATGCTCGGATTTGTCGTTGCCCAACTCCACGCCGCGCTGCGAAACCATGAAGTAGTCTTCACCGGCGCGAATGATCTCGGCATGCCGTTCGGATAGGTCGCTCACGAGTTGTACCTCAGCCGTGGCACCTGGGCCGGAGCGACCGATGCCAATGCGATCCTTGGTAAGCAACAAGAAGCTACCGACGCCATCCACGCGCATGATTAGCCGTGACGGCAAACCCTTTCTTCCCGGCTTTGGTTCGACGGGCGTACGTGGCAATACAGGCGGCGGACCATCGCTGACACGCTGCTTGCGTTGCCCGGCATCGAGCGTTTCATCGAACGGCCGTCGCCCTTCCGCGACGCGTTCGCGCCGGAAGTTGCCGATTAACATGCCCAACGGCCCTTGCAACAGCGCGCGACGCTGCGTCTCAATCGTGCGCACCTGATCGCGAATGGTCTTGGCCCATGGCGTTTTGACGCCCAGTGCATCGAGGCGACCGAGCAGGATGTCCGCATTATCGAAATCTTCGTTACGCAGCGCATCGGCGATTTCGCGCGCCACGCGCAATGCATCGCTCAGTGCTTCGCGCCGATCGTCGTACTTGCCCAACTCACCCAGTTCGACCAAAGCGCTTTCGGCATCGTCCACGCGCCCGGCGGCGAAATCCTTTTCCGCAAGTTTCACCACTTCGCAGACCGTCTTGTCGATCAGGTCGGTCAAACCATCGAGCCGCGCATCGAGCTGCTTGGCTTCTTGCAGATCGCGTACCGCTTCGGCAGCGCGACCTTTCTTCAACGCCGATCGCGCGGCATCCATCAGGCGCGCAGCCCGCGAGCCACGTCGATCGATTTCCTCTTCGATGTGGCCGCGTTCGGGCGCGTGCACATCCAACGCTTCAACGGCAGCCGCCGCGCCGTGCAAACTACCCGCTTCTAACTTCCGTCTGGCTTCGGCCGCCGCTTCTTTGTTGCGGGCCGCTTCGACGCGATCGTGTGTCATGGCATCCTCGGCGCGTTCGATCCACTGTTGCGGGCGATCGGCAGTCGGGTTGAGCATGCCTGCCCGGGCAAAGTCGCCCCGCGCCGCCTCAAACGCGCGATCCAACATGCGCTCCTGTCCGCGATCGAGATACGCCTCGGACAGTTGCTCGCGCAGGTCGAGCACCTGGCGATTTTCCGACAAATCGGGTGCCCGCAACGCCTCGAATGCGTCATCGAGCCGACCCTCGGCCAACGCCTCTTGGGCGGCACGTATGCGAACCTGGTTCAAGCGACCAAACATGGGAAGAGCATCCTCCGAAATCGGCGGACCGAACCAACTCTGGACCGCCCGTCGAGCTAAGCTCTTGTATTTTAATGACTTCCGGCGTTGCAGGCACGGTCAGCGCCGCCTTCAAACACCGGTTTTCAAGCTGATATTGGGAGTTGACGCCTCAATATTCGCCGTCCGTCCAGAGATTTCCAGCCGATTTTGCGACGCATACGAAATTCTGGCCTCGAGGAGCTAACCGATACGCTAACGGCGGGTCTAACGATGCGTGGGAATCGTCTGCGCCCAAGACCGCGGCTACCATGCCCGCTGGCCTGTTCCGATCCGCGCAGAAATCTGAGGGAGATTCAGAGATATGAAGCGAAAGATTATTGCGATGTTGTTGATGGTCGGTTTGATGACCGGCACCGGGTTGTCCACCGGTTGCGGCGGCAGTGTCATTCTCGGCGCGCCGGGTGAGGAGTTCTTCGTGGACTTCAACGTTAGACCCGATCCGTTCGTGTCGCCCTTCCTGTTCGATTTTCTATTCTTCCGCGATGACGACGACTTGGAAGATTTCTTCGACGATCTGGAAGACATCTTCGACGACTAACGGAAACCAGAAATTAGACAAAAAACAAACGCCTTACCTGCGTCAATTTGACATGGGTAAGGCGTTTTAATTGTCTCAAACAGATATCGGAACATTACGGCGCAAGTTGTGTGTCGATGAAGCCCTGAATATCGCGACCATCGACAGTCGCGTCGCCGTTGTAATCGAACAAGCAAGCCGTGCCGCTGGGGTTAAGCAATTCGGCCACCAGTGCGGTAATGCTACTGTCGGCCTGACAGTTATCGAGCGTACCATCATCATCACAATCCGTGACGTTTAGATCGTACTGCATCGAGAAAGCCACATAACTTGCGCCACGGCATGCGCCTGCGTTCAATGCCGGGTTCACTTCGGAAGATGCGAAAAACTCGATCAACGCATCGCCGCCACCGACCGCAGCATTAAAGTCGGCAGCCGGAATCATCAGCACTTCGGTCTCTGGCGTCCCGACACAGTCACCGGCCTCCATCTCGAAGACCGTACCAACCGGCACGGCGTTCACAAACACATCGAGATATTCCAAGAATGATGAGAAATCGCCGCGCGATTGCACGCGCAAGACCACGTCTCCTGTCGCCACCGGCGGTGCCGACACGAAGAACGATTGCGGTGACCCGAAACCAATGTTGCCCGAGTAAATGCTGCTATCAACATGGCGGAACTGATCGATATCCGCCGCGCCATCGGCGTCACAATCCCCACAATTGTACACATCGACATCATCTACGTACCAACCATCGATGCCGCTGCAGCCATCTTTACCAAAATCAAAACGCAACTGCAGGGTATCACCGGGTACAACCAGCCCCGAAAGATCGGCGACCGACCGGCCCCAACCGCCGCCGGCCCCTGTCCAACCCGCTTCACCTGCTAACGGGTTGGTATTGCCCTGACCGATCGTATTGATCGGCGCGTTAACGCTGTTATACGTAAAGGCCGTGCGCGGCACGACCTGCCAACCGTTCCCGTTAACATCGATCTTCAGATTGCCACCATCCCAACCACCTTCGGATGCCATCAGGTGATTGAACGAAACGCGCACGTGCGGTGCATCAAAGGGAACCGTTAATAAGGGGCTGGTTAGGCTATGTACTGCCGATTCATCCTGCGCGTTGCAATCACCAATATCTGCATTGGCACAGTAATAAGCAACGCCGGGAACGGCATACGGCAGCGCATCGACCGTCAATTCCCAATCGTACGGCGTGGGCGGCGCCGAATTGCTGACCGACCAACCGACCGCTCCCGATTCAAAGTCTTCCGCGAAAATGGTCGTGCGATTCAAACACCGCGCCGGCTCTACCGCATCGAGCACATTATCACCCGCGCCGCATGCCTCGCCGCTCGGCATTTCGACAGCCGTTAGCGCGTCTAACACCGACTGCACATCGGCGGTGGTGATCGGATTGCCAGAAGGCAAACCGTCGCGCGGATCATTTGGATCGAAGCCGACCAGATCATTCGCCGCCTGCAGGAACGATTGCACCGAATCATCAAAGTCAGACGCCGGCGTGAGATACACCGTCAAAGCGCGATACCAAATCGCCCCCGCCTTGATCGGACCGATGCCGTTGACAGTAACACCGTTGAATGTCTTGCCATCGGTAAGCATCGCGAATGCATGATTTGGAATACCGCTGCCACTGTGGACGCCACCGCTATCGAGCGGATTACACGTTTGCAGCGCGCTGCTTCCCACATCGGGGTGCCCTTCACAGGGCGGGTTCCACATATCGCGTATTGCGCCGCCGAAGACCGCGGCGTCTTCGCCCATCATCCATCGCACGCCATCGACGTAGCCCAATGAACGCATCGTGACCGTTACAGGGCCCACATCGAGTTCGGCGCGAATGGCCGCTCCCACACTGGCGGGAATCACAATCGATGGAATCGCAATCGACGATCCGCCGCCAGCTACACCTTGTAACGGGAACGCATCATCATCATTCACAAAAATGACACCGATCGCGCCGGCATCCTGAAGGTTGAGCAGCCGTTCGGAATCGGCACAGCCGCCAAACTCAACCAACGCGATGTTGCCATTCAGCGCCGCCTCGTTGGCGAGCGGCAGATCGCCATCACAAGCAGTGACCGGATCGACCGCCACCACATCGCCGCTTAACCCACCGGACGTTAGATCGGGACCGGAAGAGACCGGCCCGCCGGCGATCGACTGCGCCAAAGCCGCCGGTGCCGTGATATCCAACGTGGCAGAAGAACTGCAAATCGAGCCGCGCGGAAAGTTGGGCGCATCCTGTCCGAGCCCTGTGGGATGATTGCCAAACGGCGTCGCCGTCGGTGCCCCGGCGCTTTCGGCACCGCCATTGTACAGGTCGATCAATTCACCAAAGACATCTGAGAAAGACTCATTCAATTGGCCCGGCTGGTTTTGATAGATTAGATTCGCCGTGTACTGCGTAACGCCATGGGCCAACTCGTGCCCGACAATATCATCCGTCACCGCACCGTCGCAGAACACCATCTGTTGACCGTTCCAAAACGCATTGGGGCAATTGGGCGCATTAGAATTCACCGTCGCCACCAACGTTAGCCCATTGCCGTCAATGCTGTCGCGACCGAACGCGTTGAGGAAGTAGTCATAAACATCTTGATAATAATCGTACGCTCGATTCACATCTTCCGGCGTAGCAACCGGCGGATCACCTTCAGATCGGGCCAGGACGCCGGGCAATCCTTCTAACGTCTGCCCATCATAAATCTGCCGCTGCCGCGCGGCGTGCATCATGCTCCATCGGTCGAGCACTTCGCCGCTTTGCGCATCGACGAAAAACGCTTCACGCAACGGCACCGTCATATCTTTGATAATGATATGGTGGGCCAAACGCGGGCCGACGACCGGATCGCCATACCAACCCGGATCGACAATGACCAGTTGATTCTCCTCGACATCCGCCGCTGCCAACTCGACCGCCTCGAGTGCCGTTGCCAGCGCGGTCTCCGGCGTAACCGTCGGCATGGTATCAAGCTTCGCCGGAATAGCATAAAAGTCGCCATTCATACCGAGGAACGCGCCGGCGGCATCCTGATGCAACTTCAAAACACCTGAAAACACCTCAATCCCGTCGTGCACCTGTTGATACGTCGTATGCACCTGCCCCAGTAGATCCGTATCCACCTTCACAAGTTGCAACTGATTCGCGGCATCCGTCACACCGAACGGTGCGCCATATTGAGCAAGAACCTGCAGCTTCGGATCGACCGCAGCCACGGCTGCCGCCCTGCGCGGATTCACAGCGAGCGGTTGACCATCGTCACTGGTCAAAAACGTCGCCGCACCAGTGGCTTTCGAATATTGGTAAACCGGCTCGTTCGCGTTGGCCGATTTCGGCATTGTTGTTGTCAGCCCCATCGCAACAAGCAAGCCGCCGCACAGCAACACAGCTTGCTTGGACACTGCGAATGAAAAATTTCGACCTAAGATATTGCTGGTCAACGTGACATACCCCGCTTAGAGACAAGTGCCGCCGAAGTGCCTTTCCAACCCAATACCCGTTGAATTCAACTAACGAAGATTTTGCTGGAATGACAGACGCGATTGACGCTTAGGCACAGTTAAACTCACACCCATTAGGCAAATATTGTACGCAATTCAAACCCCATAATACAAACACTAAATTGCGAGGATATGGGTCGATTAAAGTTGACCTTCATTAAAACCACATACGATTCGCACCTGCACAACGCGGCATTGCCCGACTTGAAAACTCCGAATTTCGCACGTATCCTCTCACTTTTGGTGGAGCATTCACCGCACGCGCTCGGAGCCCGCCCTTGATCACCCTGCCCCTGCTCGATTCCCGTATCAAAGAAGCCTGCGGTCTGTTCGGCGTGTTCGGTCGCCCCGACGCCGTCGAACTCACCTACCTCGGCATTTACGCGCAACAACATCGCGGTCAGGAGTCCGCCGGCATCTGCTCCTCCGACGGTTCCGAATTGCAACGCCACGCCGATCTCGGTTTGGTGACGACCGTCTTCGATCAGGAGTCGCTCGCCAAGCTCAGCGGCCATGCCGCCATCGGCCACGTGCGCTATTCGACGACGGGCTCGTGCTCGCAATCGAATAGCCAACCGTTGCTCGTGAATTATTCCGGTGGTCAAGTCGCCATCGCGCACAACGGCAATCTTATCAATGCCGCCGATTTGCGCGCGCAGCTCGAAGCACGCGGCGCGATCTTTCAGACCAGCAGCGACACCGAAGTGATCGTGCACTTGTTGGCCGCGCCCGAGCATGCCCAGGCCGACGACCCGCTCGCCTCTGTCTTGCGCGAACTTAAAGGCGCGTTTTCACTGCTCTTTATCTTTCCCGATCGCATCGAAGCGGTGCGCGATCCGCATGGCTTGCGACCGTTGTGTATCGGCAAGCTCGAAGACGGCACCCATATCGTCGCCAGCGAAACGTGCGCGCTCGACATCGCCGATGCTGACTACATTCGAGATGTTGCACCCGGCGAAATCGTCACGCTCTCGGCCAATGGCCTATCCAGCCGCTTCTACGTCGACAGCGCCTCGATTCAACCGGCCCACTGTATCTTCGAAAACGTGTACTTCGCTGACCCGGCCAGTAACGTTTACGGCCATAACGTACACGCCTTTCGCGTCGCCTCGGGTCGACAGCTCGCGCGCGAAGCGCCCGTAGATGCTGACTTTGTCATTCCGGTGCCCAACTGCGCCCGCTGCGCCGCTATCGGTTTCAGCGACGAAAGCGGCCTGCCCCGCGGACGCGGCTTTACCACGAGCCACTTCTCCGGGCGCAGCTTCATCATGCCCACGCAAAAGCAGCGCGACCTGACGGTGCGTATGAAGCTCAACGTCATTCGCGATGCGGTGCGCGGCAAGCGCCTCGTCGTCGTCGAAGACTCCGTCGTGCGCGGCACCACCACGCGCGGCAAGATGGGCGCCCTCCGCAAAGCGGGCGCAACCGAAATTCACCTGCGCGTAGCCAGCCCGCCGATCAAACACCCCTGCTATTTCGGGATCGACTTCCCCTCGCAAAACGAACTCGTCGCCAACCAGCGCGACATCGAAGCGATTCGCCAATACCTAGAAGTCGACTCGCTCGCCTATCTTTCGCTAGACGGCATGCTTGCCTGCGCCGAACAAGCCGGCGCGAACTATTGCACCGCCTGCTTCTCGGGCAAGTACCCCATGACCGTAGAAAAACCGCCGGTGAAGTTGGGGATGGAGCGCACGGGCGCGAAGTAATCGTCGTAGGTCAGGTGATAACCTGACGGCGAGCGCAGCGTTGACTTTGCAACACAAAAAAGCATCGACCGTAAAATACGAGAGCAGCGAGACTCGATTAATCCTTCATCGCCGGTAGCAGAGTCAGGTTATCACCTGACCTACAACACCCCTTGCGCCACATCCTCAAATCCGCTCGACCATCGTGTCTTGGCCGCTCATCTCGCGCAATCGACATGCCCCTGTCAACGTCCAATCGTGCAACGACGGCCCCACCGACAGCGAGACATACAAAAATACGGCGATACCGACGCTCGCGCCGACTGCTGCCGATTCGGTGAGATGCGTCGCAAAGAAGGCCGTCATCATCCCGGAAAAAGCGGCAAGCAGCGGCGCGACGAAGATCACATCATGGCCGGGGATAATGAAACGCCCTGTACGAATCCGACCCCACAGCGACACGGGGGATTCACCACGAATGAAAAAGGCAAGCAATCGGGGAAAGGCCAGCATGCCGATCAGTACCATCGCCGGCTTGATATCAAGCACATGCGGATTATCTGCTACTCGCAAGATCATCGCGTACACGAACAACCCCACCAGCACCGACAATCCCAACTGATGCCAACCCACCGGCGCGAAACGCTGTGGCGGTTTGTTCAACGCGGAATAGGGAAAGCCCACACCGTGCTTAATCAAGGCAAACTCTCTGCGATAATCGACCAGTCGCGCATGCAAGCTCGGCTGATGCCCGTCATCCAACGGTTTTGCCCAGACGTGCTCAACCGCACAACGTCGTAACTCCGGAATCACAACTACATAAGCCACCGCCAAGACCGCACACACCAACGGCGGCCACGGTAACAGTAGCAAGGCTCCGACCACGCTTAAGCCGAAGGTGTACATCCCGACGGATTTCCGATGCACGACACACGGTATCATGCTTACCACCAAAAACGACAGCAACATAACAATCGGCATATCCCACATCAACTCGAGGTCCATGCTCCATTGCAGCCCCATCGCGATCAATAACAACGCACCGTCCATCCATCCGAAGACGATCCGCCGCAACGGTAGTGTCTTAGCGTCCGCCCAAGGCATCGCATCGAGCCAGCGCGCGTATTTTCGGTCAAAAAACGGATGCATTGCCGCTCGATAACCGCCCGCAAGTATCAATGAAAACATCAACAGTCCGTAACGCAGACGCTGGTTCACTTCAGCCAAGTCTTGACGAGTCACATCATCAGTGACGAATCGCTCTACACCCAAACTCAAGCTGAAGATCATGGCCGCGCCGATCCAAAAGGTGCGGACCATCACTATCAATACGCGATCGTTGTTCATCGCATCCGCTCCAGGTATGCCCGAATGTGCGCCTCGGATTTGGGTGACATCATCGTGGCCAGCGCCGCTTGCAAAGATTCACCGCCCCCCATACCGCGACGCAGTTCCGCCGGTGTATTAAACGCGACCAACTCACCGTTACGGACCACGGCGACACGATCGGCAACCTCTTCGGCAATCTCCGGCAATTGCGTTGCCATCAGAATCGTCACTTCCGGCCGTTCGGCCATGCGTTGCAGAATTTTCTTAAATACATAAATGCCCGAAGGATCCAAGCCGCCGGTGAACGGCTCATCCAAGATCATCACGCGCGCATCGGTCACCAACGCACCACAGATCGCGATTTTCTTTTTCTGACCATTGGAATAGCTGCCGATGTTAGCGTCGGCCTGCTCTTTCAAATCGAAGAGTTCCAACAGTTGATCGATGTGCACGAACAGGCGATCGACATCGATGTTGTAGAGCTTACCGATCTCCAACAGATACTCGCGACCGCTGCGCATCTTGGGTATCCACGGATGATCGGGCAGATAGGCCGTCTGCCGCCGAATCGTGAGTTCGTCATCGACGCTTGCCCGGCGCCGCAAGCCATTGACCTCGGCGTAGCCCTTGATCGGCCACAACACACCCGCTGCCACGCCCAACAGCGTGCTCTTCCCCATCCCGTTAGGCCCCATCACAGCGACCAACTCGCCCGACGAAACCTCCAGCGAGACATTCTTCAACACCGGCCGCACGCCGTAGTGATGGCTGACGTTATGAAAGCGAATCATCGTGAGCCTCCGTCGCAATTCGCCACATTTAATGGCGATGGGCGTATTCTACCTATTGGAGATTGGCTACTGTGTTACAAGATTATGGGATTTTTCGATAAGCGGGTTGTTGCTCTAAAATCTAGTCAATGGCATGAAAGTTCATTGCTTCGGATAGATTGACGAGCGTCGTCATTGTCAGAATCGCCGGGCAATCGCGACGGGTCACGAAATTTTGATGCAATCGCCATTCCTATTTTATGCCTAACCAAGCCGCCAGTCGATTTGCCAGCTTTTCAGGCAACACACTTAGGGACTCTCGGTGCCCCAGATCATCGCCGCCGATATAGATCAATCCGAGCTCTATTGATGGCCGACATTCTCGAATGACTGAGCGAAACACCTCAAAAGCGTCATTTCGGAATACCACAAATTCATCTAGTTCAGGGGCTGCGTCTTGTCCATACGCTAATAGCCAACGATAGGAGATATCGCTAAGCCAATAGTCACTCCATTCACTCCATTCATCGACGATCCAAAGTTGATCGTCTTTCGTATCTTCGATGCTATCGAATTTATGCAGCGCGACAGTAATCGTCATCACGTCATTATCCGTCACAAGCGCTAGCGCGTTCGAGGATCCAAAATTCGGGTCCATCGTGACTGCTTGATATAGCTCATTCTTTAAGACGCTCATATCACGCTTCGGCAAATCAAACACCCAATCTCGCTCTAAAGTGAAGCCTTCATCAATCAGTCGCTTATGCGCTTCGTCGATTGAGTCAATTCGCTGTATGTCACCACCTGTAAATATAGCTCCTGACTTTAACACAAATCCCTCGTTAGCCTGACGAATCTCGGCAAACTGCGTCGACGCTGTACGTTCTCGCTTGTAATAAAGCTCCCATGGACTAGGACTGACCGGTCTTTTCATTTTCACTTCCTTCTGCAAGCCTCGGCGTTCGGTAATGACCGAGAAAATTTGATGCTCTTATCTAACCTAGTTGTATCTACTATAAACGCTTCGGTTGACAACATCACCCCTTCTCCATCGTCTTCCGCGACACCTTCAACAACAACCGCATCGGCGTGCGGGGTATCACGATCTTCCGTAGGAACGACAGCTTCCAATCATTGGTCACCACTAGCTTGCCTTTGAGCATTGCTTCATAACCTTTGCGCGCCACGTCCATCGAATCGGCCACGTTGGCCTGAAAGCCCTTCACATCTGATACGTCTGCACGCTCACCAAAGCCCGTCTTCACGGGGCCGGGGCAGAGCGCGGTCACGGTGATGTTCGTCTTGCGCAACTCTTCGGCGATGGCCTGCGAAAACGACGCGACAAACGCCTTGGTCGCGTAATAAACGGCCATGCCCGGCCCCGGCAGGAAGGCAGCCATCGAGGCGACGTTGAGAATACGACCGCGATCGCGCGCGACCATACCCTTTAGAAATAGATGCGTAATCTCGCATAACGCCATCACGTTCAACCGAATCATCGCTTCATCATCGGCCCAGTCGCGCTCGTGAAAATCACCATGCCCACCGAAGCCAGCGTTATTGATGAGCACATCAATCTCAAGACCTAACTCGGTAACGCGCTCAAGCAACTGCCGCGGCGCGTCGGTCTCTATCAAATCCAACGCGATGCAATGGACGCTCACGTTTTGCTTGGCTTCGAGTTCGTGCTTGACATCCTGTAACGCATCGGCGCGCCGTGCTACGAGCACCAAGTCCCCGCCCCGCTGCGCGTGCAACGCCGCCAAGTCGCGCCCAATTCCGCCCGACGCCCCCGTGATGAGTGCGGTGTTGGTCATAAACCGAATTCCCTCGCTTGAATTGAAGAGCCGCGACATCGCGGCGCCGTCTTTGAAAAAATCATGTGGATTCTAATCGTAGCGAATGACCGATTCTGGATAATAGTTTTGCGACATGAAAGACCCAATGCAAGACCAAATAAACCAGCTAATCGCTGAACATGATGCAGCTGATCTGACAACGAGCTGCGTTCGCGGAAGGAACGACGATCTACTCGACCAATACGGTGCCTGTAGATTAATCAATGGGCACGCGTTCCGTATGATCTTGGCAACCTGGATCGTCGTTGCCGCGCTGTTAATTGTCCCCGCGACGGTTTCCGCACTTTTTCAAAGCGGAACGTCTGAGAAAATCAATCTCACGCTGGTTCTACCCTGCTTCTTTTCATTAACTCTCGGAATGCCGTTACGTATGCTATTTGAGCACCTCTACCGAAGAAGGGAATACCGCTTCATTTCGAGAGACATTTGTCTCGAATGCGGTATATCGAGAACTGAATATTCCGACCGCTGCTGGAGTTGTGGCGATCTCTTTGTCCGTCAAGATAAACGTCGTCGAGAAAGGCGACATCAGGCCGCCACCGGATCACAATCCATCGAACGAGAAAAAAGACTCGAGTCCTGTAGGGTAGCAGGCGTACTGTTATTCGTCTTCAATGTTGGATGCCTCGCAATTGCGTGCGAAGCATTTGTAGGCCATCAGTCGGTTTCCAATGAGGTGAACATAATTCTGCTTCTACTTGTTTTTCAAATCTTGTTAACCGGGGTTTTCTCAGAACGTAGAGTCGAGCAAAAATTCGAGGCATGTTAGAGCAATACCGTTTTAGATGCATCAACTGCGAAGGCAACATTGCGGGCTTGCCCGATGACGATTTCTGCCCGCACTGCGATGCCTCGCTCCTCAAGCGACGGTGGTATTTCGAGACATACGGTGTATCTGAAACAGACAGTATGACAATGTTTCGCGCATCACGGTGAAAAATTGATCGCGTATGTGAAGACGTGGTTGGTCTTGGCCAATGATATCTACCAATAGACGCAGATCAGGCGAGATCAATCAAGCTACATGGACGCGGTGTCGCCTTAAGATCATTACATGTCACACCATGCGCGGTCCGACTACTGGGTGTTTTGACGTTTCGATTTTTCGACGTTTCGATTTTTCGACGTTTTGACGTTTCGAGCTCCATGCGGCCACAGGCCGCGGCTCTGCCGTCGCGCGCTGCGAGCAGCACGATGCTCGCCCAACGCTGTCGCGTCCGAATTGCTCGCCGTCGCCGCCTCACGCTCAAACCGCCGCTTTCCCATCCTATTTTCGCCCCCCGCACCCCGTGTTAATATCCGATTCACGACAACTTTGATTCACAAAACCCGCGTCTGATCGACATCAGGAGACACCACACCATGCGTCGCGCCAAAATCACTATCATCGGAGCCGGAAACGTCGGAGCCACCTGTGCCCATTGGGCCGCCGCCAAGGAACTGGGCGATATCGTTTTGCTCGACATCGTCGAAGGCATGCCGCAAGGCAAAGGCCTCGACTTGCGGCAGGCCTCGCCCGTCGAGCGCTTCGACAGCAACATCGTCGGCACCAACAGCTATGACGACACCGCCGGTAGCGACATCGTCATCATTACCAGCGGCATCGCCCGCAAGCCCGGCATGAGCCGCGACGACCTGATGTCCACCAACATGAAGATCGTCCGCAGCGTTGCCGAGCAAGCCGTTAAGGCCAGCCCCAACGCGGTCTTCATCTTGGTCAGCAATCCGCTCGACGCGATGGTTCAGACTGCCTGGAAAGCGACCGGCCTGCCCACCAAGCAGATCGTCGGCCAGGCCGGAATTCTCGATACCGCGCGCTATCGCGCGTTCATCTCGATGGAACTCAACTGCAGCGTCGAAGATATCTCGGCCGTACTCATGGGTGGCCATGGCGACGACATGGTGCCGCTGCCGCGCTACACGACCGTCGCGGGCATTCCCGTCACCGAACTCATCCCCGCCGAGCGCCTCGAAGCCATCGTGCAGCGCACGCGCGACGGCGGTGCCGAAATCGTCAAACTGCTCAAAACGGGCAGCGCCTACTACGCCCCCGCCGCCGCTTCAGTGCAGATGGCTGAAGCGATCATCAAAGACAAGAAACGCATCCTCCCCTGCGCGGCCTATTGCGATAGCGAATACGGCGTGGGCGGTTACTTCGTTGGCGTACCGTGCATCCTCGGCAAGGACGGCGTCGAGAAAGTCATCGAACTCAAGCTCAACGACGACGAACGCAAAATGTTCCAAGCCAGCGTGGACCACGTGAAGGAATTGGTCGCGTGGGTGGAGAAGAATTGGTCGGAGGAGTAAGAGCAACGCGAACAGCTCAGCGGCTACACATGCGTTTAACGCAGGCCCATAATCAACGGCATGCAACTCACTTCTCAGGGATCGATGATTGGGATCATATGTCATCAAACTTGATTTCAGCATCAACGATGATGTGTATTCGATCCTCGCGATGTTGCGTCGACTTGAGGTAGCAGCGGCGAAAAAGCCGACCGATCGACTAATTATTGACCTATCCAGGTGTAGGTATCTTGGTCCCGACGCAGTGGCGTGCCTTGCCGCAGTCATCTTGGAATTTCGCTTCCAAGAACGACAAGTTGAGATTGTTTGGCCAACTGGACCCGAACAGTTACGCGAATATTGCGTAACTTCGGGTCTAAAATTCCTCATGGGCGACGATACTAGAGACATCGCAAAAATTGATAGCGACAATGTAATTGAATTGAGACAGCTAAGCACCTCCCAATTTAATCATGCAGACCCTGTTGTTGATATGCTAAAATCGCATATTCAGCTAGGAGATGAGTTGGAGGAGTACCTTCGGTATTGTGTTCTCGAAATTATCCAAAACACCTACGATCATTCAAGATCGCCAATCGGAGGGATACTCGCAGCGCGATTCCTCTCAAAAGTTAAGGAGATTCGGATCGCATTTGTGGACCGAGGGGCCGGGATTCGTACGACTCTTTCAACACGATTTCCGGATTTAACCCCAGACTCTGTACTTCGGCGGGTTGTCCAGGGGCGTTACTCGGCTTTATCACGAGAAAACAATGCCGGGCTAGGTATCAGTATGCTCGTTTCGTGGGTTACCCATCTAGGGGGCGAGTTGAGTATAATATCAGAAGAGTCATGGACCAGAATTCGGAGGTCTCAAAGGCTCTTTGAAGAAAGTGACTTTCGTTTTTGCGGCACTGGCGTATTCTTTACCATACCAGTCGTTTAGTCTTGAGTCCATAAGCAATGCCATCTCAAGTTCAGATCCTCGCGGTTGACCATCTCGACCAAGATCAATCAGTCGTACGGAGCGGAATCGCTCTCGCCGAAATAGTTCTAAACACTCTTGAGTCAAACCAAGCAGTTATCGTCTCGTTCGATGGCCTAAAGGGAGCCTCATCAAGCTATTTCAATGTATTTCTTCGCAGAATACAGGAGGGGTGTGGCTTAGCTGAGCTCGGAAGACACATCGAGGTCAGCTTTTCATCAGAAATACAGAAAATGGTCTATGAAAGATCACTTGACGCAATAACGAGCGGGCCCAGAAAGGGGCACTCTGCGACTGAAAGCCATGACGTATCACAGCGAACCGAAGTCGATCAGCGCAGCCAAAAAACCAAGTCACTCATCCTAAATCTGATAAAGAGGTTAAGGAACTAGGGTTCCTGTGTATTGAAGAGAAATTTGCGAAATGCGAATTCTCTACTCCGCATTTCGTCGCATCACCATCGTGAAGGTCCCCCTGTATAGCGATCAGATTTCTTTTTGATTTGTGTCGATTCATAGCATTCCCTTAACCAAATCTTATCCCCAACCCCCATTGTGCATACGCCAAAACCCTTTACCTTGCCAAGCAATCCCACTTCCCTCCTATGTGCCGGCGGTGCCTTGCCCCACGAGGCCCCGCCGGCATCTTTATTGGGCACCGCAAGTTCACTGGCACAGAGCCACGCCTCAGGCGCATACTCCGATCGACTAGGTCAGGGCGTGACCGGAAAATCACAGGCCCCTTTATCAACGCACGCGCAAGCCACCGTCTCAGCAGGCTGTGCAAGGTGAACTTCATTGCTGCAACAATTTTCGCGGTCAATATCGGCCACTTTCGGCACAGGTGCGTGCCTACAATCGGTCAATTCAGCGACGGCCCCCCAGTCGCAGGAGGGACCAAACCATGGAAACCACAAAACCGGAAAACAAAGCCAAGGCGGCGCTTATCCATAGCATTGTGAATATGTTGCTGGAACTGGACGACATCACGCTCGACCGCATGGAGCAGGCGCTGCGCATGCATCTGGAAACCGATGCCGAGGCGGTGATTATTCGCGATCGTTAGCGCGAGTGTTGTAAAGAAACACCGGTTACGAACCGATGCCACAGCGCATCAGCGTTCACCGTTTAGCAACGGATGCCACAGCGCGCTCTGTCCGAGCCGCGCCCGCAAGGAAGCGGTCACCGCAACCCTATTCGGGATCGCGGGCATAACGAGCGAACCGATCGTAACCGACAGCCTTCACATTCATTGAATCGCGGCTCATCCATGTAGCAATGAAATAACGATTACATTTCCGCGCTACCAAGCTGGTTCTTGCACCGGTTTCAAACCGATGCTCTAGCGCGATTAGAAACACCGGTTACAAACCGGTGCCACAGCGCAATCAAACACCGCAAACCGCTAACGCCAAAGATTCTTCGCCGCCCAGACGGCCAACTTCTCTCGAAAAATCTTCGCGTTATGGCGAATGTCCACCGGAAATCCGGGATGGATCAGAAAGTGCGTTATCACCTTGGTATGAGCGTGGCCCTGCCCCAGCGCCTGTAACTCGCGCACGATCTGTTCACGGTTGCGCTTGCCGGCGCAGTCGCACCCTTCGCTGTCTAACTCAACGCATAAGACCGGCGTTTGTTTTTCTTTTTCGCCAACGCCCACCAACGCCGTGCGAAACACTTTGGGGTGCTGATTAAATATCGCCTCGCACGGAATCGTGAACAACGTTTCCTTAGTCGTTACCACCCGATGCGCTTTGCGTCCGCAAAACCAAACGCGACCAGCTTCATCCAAGTAGCCCACATCCCCCATCCGATGCCATACTGCCCCGTCGCGCGGGTCGATCATCTTCGCCTTCCGCGTCGCGGCTTCGCTTGTCAAATAAAGCTTCGTCACCGTCGGCCCGCGCACCACAATCTCGCCGAACAAGCCCGCGGGTAACGACAAGCTATCATCCCACTTGGCAATGGGCTCCTCGGTAATTTCGATTACACGCACCGTCGCCTCGGGAACGGGCTTGCCCACACACGTGCCGCGGCCTTTGGCGCTTTCTTCTGCTGTTTCGCCCAACACCTCATCGCTACCGATCGACGCCACCGGCAGCGCCTCGGTCGCGCCGTATGGCGTGAAGATCTGCACGCCCGGCGCGAGCATCTTGGTATAGCGCCGCATCGTCGCCGGCGGCACCGGCGCGCCAGCCGATATCACGCGCCGCAAACTCGGTAAGCGCACGTTGTTGGCCTCACCATAACGGCCCACACGATTCAACAGCGCCGGCGAACCGAACATGTGCGTAACGTTGTTATCGTGAATCGCTTCGATGATCTTGGTCGGATCGACATGGGCCGGTCGCGTCGGATCCATCTCGGGTATCACCGCGGTCATCCCCAGCGCCGGGTCGAACAGCGCGAACAACGGGAACGTGGGCAGATCGATCTCACCCGGCTCGATCTTGAAGTGATCCCGCAAGATACGCACCTGCGCATCGAACATGCCGTGCTCGTACAACACACCCTTGGGCGGGCCGGTGCTGCCCGTGGTAAAGATGATCGCCGCCGCTTCATCGGTACGCGTGGGTGTCATCTCATAAGGGTCACTGCAAACGTTCTTCAACGATGCCAACGTGTGGCCGCCCCACCCCAATCGCCTTCCAACCGTCACGTTAATTCGCACAGTCTTAAACGCCGAACGAAAGGCGACCCGCATGGCGTGCGCCAAGGGAATACCAATAAACGCTTCCGCCTCGATCGCGCGCAGGCAATCGACCATGCGCAGCTTTCCCATACCAGGGTCGATCAATACCGGCGTCGCGCCGATTTTGTATAACGCAAACGTCAGCGCGAAGAAATCGGGGCTCGGCCGCACCATTAGGATGGTGCGCATACCGCGTGCGATGCCGATCGATTCAAACCCGTGGGCATAGCGATCGGAAAGCTGATTCAGCTCTGCGAATGACAGGTTGGCATACGTCGCCATCCCAGCGCCGTTCCGTCCGCTGCGCCAAATCAGCGCCGGCGTATCGGGCTGCAACGCTGCCATGCGCGGCAAATGCGCGGCCACGTTGACCATGTCATTGGCAGGTTCGGCTAGACCAGTACTCATTGCCACCAAGATCGGCGCAATCGCCGCTTTATGCAAGCAGAGTCGGCCCACGGCGATAAGGCGTTTCGAAGAAAAAGAAAAAACGAGGCGGCCGTTAAGCAAATTCGAATGGACGGCGAGAAACTCCGGCGCGCGAAAATAGCCGACTGCTACGTCGGCGAAGTGAATCGTATTAAGTGGGGTGACCGAATCAAATTATTTCTTTAAGTCCGCCAGCGCCGCACCAAAGTTGATATGAAACGGCTGACCATCGATCACAACTGCCGGCACAGACTGCACGCCTGCGGCTTCCGCCTCGCCCAAGCGATTGCCGTCTTCGCCCAGATGTACGCGCTCGACGTCGAAGCGCGTTCCATCGAGGCCGTCCACAAACTGTTGTTCTGCCGTCACGCAAACCGGGCAACCGGCATGGAAAAACGTGGCTTTCTTTTTCATGGTTCATTTCCTTCGTGTTAACAACTGCCCGCGCTTACGAGGTGGCGGGCTGACCATTGACGAATACTTGCAATAGCTCGCGTTGGCGTACTTCCGGCGCGGCATCATGATCGGGACAATCCGTTTGCAATCCGGCATCCCCAAACGGGGCATCAACAAAATCGCAATGGTGCGGTTTCTTCAAATCGCGATAGACGTGTGGGCGAAAGAACTTGCACGAGGTGCACATGCGTGCCACCGGAATCTCGCCGCGCTCCTGCAAGGTTGCGATCATCTTCACCAACCCGCGCAGAAACGCCGCCCGTTCTTCCATCGATAGCACATCGATCGCCTGCACCAAAAAGTCGGGCCATTGGGCCACACGCTTGGCTTCGCGCCGCCCCGCCGCCGTTAACCCTAGTTCCACCGCCCGCCGGTCATCGGTGGCGGCCTTCTTGCTAACGAGTTTTTTCTCGACCAACACACGCACCGCATCGGAAGCCGTCGCGGGCGTGATCGCGAGTTGGGCCGCCAATTCCTTTAGGCGTAACGGCCCCACCGCCCCCAGTTGGCTCAACATCTGCGCCTGCGTCGGCGTAAGATTGCGTTCGCCACCGGCAGCCCACGCTTGCTGTCGCTGAGCGATACCGATGCGTGCCAAGCCTTGGGCGATGCGTTGTCCGATGTCGTGATTCATTGCGTCAACCACCAATTAATTAGGACTCCTAATTATATATCTCAATCAGCCGGTTGGCAAGTACCCAATAAAAATTTATTGCCGACCCCACTCCTCCGGCATGTTGAAACGCTCGTTAAATGCGGCCAGAATCCCGGGTTTCGCCAAGAATTCGTCAAATGCTGGCGCAGTGACCTGACGGGGTAAAAATCTGCCCTAACGCGTGCCCAAAAAAGGATTTGCTCAAAAAACTGAAAAGGAAATCAACACCATGATCCCTCATCGTTTGCATTCAAATCGAAATCTATTCCACGCCTGTGTTCTCGCAGCGTGGGCCCTGCCACTATTGGCCGTTCAACCGCTGTCCGCCGAAGACGCTCCCAAGGCCCAGTCAATTCCGGCGGGTGACGGCCCCAACGGATACGACATCAAAGCGGCGATGAAAATTCCGATCGAAGAACTTGAATTCTTGATCAACCCGCTTACCAAAGATGAATTGGTGATCGAAGCCGATGCCTGGCGTGACTTGCTCAAGCAGAAGGTCGCGGAAATCAGCGACGAAGAAATCACGATTCGTCGCCAGAATCAGGAAATCGCCAAGGCGAAGGCCAAGGCCGACGAAGCGGCGGAACAAAAAGAGAAAGCTGCCGAAGCCGCCGAGGAAGCCAAGAAAGAAGCCAACGAGAACGCCAATAAGCCGATCGCCGATCCCGACGTCACCAATGCGGAAGTAAAGAAAGAAGCCGCCGAACAAACCAAAGTCGTGGCCGAGCAGCAAGAAACGCAGGCCAAGCAAGAGGCCGAAGCAAAAGCCGAAGAGAAGGGCCAGCAACTCGAAGAGATCGTCCGCTTGCGCGAAGAACGCAAGAAACTCATCGATCGACTCAACATCGTGCTCGCCGAACTGGAAGCTAAAGGCGGTGACCGCAAACCGTACGATCAATACATCAGCGCCGTCAGCGTGATCAAACTCGATGTGACCGACACCAGCGCCGCCTGGGCCACCATCTCCGGCTGGCTCACGTCCGAAGAAGGCGGCATCCGTTGGGCCAAGAATGCCGGCCTGTTTTTGTTAACCATCTTTGGTTTCTGGATTCTCGCGCGCATCATCGGCCGCGCCGTACGCAATGCCGTCAAACGAGTAAGAGGCATGAGCAGCCTGTTGCGCGATTTCGTCGTGACCATGGCGCGCCGTATCGTCATCGTGGTTGGTGTGATCGTGGCGCTGGGACAGCTTGAGGTCGATATCAGCCCCCTCATCGCCGCCATCGGTGCCGCCGGTTTCGTGGTCGCATTCGCGTTGCAGGGCACGCTCAGCAACTTTGCCAGCGGCTTACTGATTCTGATCTACCGTCCCTACGATGTGGGCGATGTAGTGGATGTTGCGGGCGTTGCAGGTGTCGTCGAGAGCATGAGTCTGATGACGACGACCATCAAATCGTTCGACAATCAGCGCATCGTCGTCCCCAACAACAGCATTTGGGGCAACGTCATCAAGACCGTCACCGGTTACCCCACGCGCCGTGTCGATCTCGTCTTCGGCATCGGCTATAGCGACGATTACGACAAGGCGCGCGACATACTGATGAACATCATCACGTCGCACCCCAAGGTACTAAAAGATCCCGAGCCCGTGGTAAAGGTACACGAACTCGGCGACTCGTCTGTTAATCTCATTTGTCGCCCGTGGACCAAGACCGAAGACTACTGGGCGGTTTATTGGGATGTGATGCGCGAAGTGAAGAAGCGCTTCGACGACGAAGGCGTGTCGATCCCGTTCCCGCAGCGCGATGTACACGTGTATCACGAAAAGCTCGACGCCCAACCGGCGGCGAGCTAAGCCGCCGCTTTAATCTCGATCGCGTTATCCGATCAAAATAATTGAACATCGATCAACACTTAGCCCCGGGCCAATGGCCCGGGGCTGTTTTTCGTCACGAAAACGTATAATTTTTTAGTACGATTCACCACGCTTGATCGCGGTAATCAAAACGATTCTCGCAATTGCAAAATTTCCGTGAACACGGGCTGGATACAAATCTATGCAACTTTGGACATATCAACCGCTTTTTGTTTGGCGACGCTTGCAGAAGAATGGTCGTTACCGACCACGATGGTCTCAGTAAGAGCTGCCGGGCCTGCGTGGTGTTTGGCCTACGATTGGATGATTCTGCAATTGCGCCGACGTGGGCTGCAGTATGACGCCGCACCGCCGGTCTGGGCTTGGCATTCATGGGAAGGATACCGCCGTGCGCCCAATCAAGAATGCGCAGACGCATTGTACGGCTGGGCTGAAGGCGACTTCGTTTGTATCGAACTCTATGTTCGACATCAGCACATTCTTTTGAGCGACTATGGCATCTGGAACGACATCATTCACGCGGCCTTCGATGCGTACAAAGACCATCGCCCACTAAGAGTCTCCGCCGACCAAGAAGACCAACTCTTTGACATTGAACGGCTCAAACACGAAGAACCCGATGATGTAGAAATTCAAGCATGCCTGCCCGTCCTTAATCACCGCGATGTCGTCGGTGTTACCCGCATCAACCTAACCGGAGACACCAAATACTAAATCGGCGGCTTCTTTCCAGTCGCATTGACGCGACCCGATCGTAAGTAGCAACATGCCATGATCGGTAGCTATTGCCGCGCCGATTGCCTCTATACGTCCGAACTCTAAAGGCCTGATAACGGCAAGCCCGCAAATGCCCTCCCTGGGTAGCCGCAAATCGCAATCCGCTACATGACGTCTGCATGCATCGGACCTCGCCCATCTAAATCCTCTGGCTCATCGCCAAGATGCACGATCAATCGATATCTGCGTAACGAGAATCGAATCCAAACGGGAGAGGAGCATCATGAACGAGCAAATCATCGAACGCCTGGAATCCAGCTTCAAACTCGTCGCACCGCGCGGTCCCGAAATCGTCGACCGTTACTACGCGCATTTCTTCTCGCAACACCCAGAGCTACGCGAGATTTTCCCGAAAGACATGGCAGAGCAAAAACGTAAGGTTCTGGCGTCGCTCGTATTAGTCGTGGAAAATCTGCGTCAGCCGGAAGTACTACAAAAAGCCGTGTTCGATTTAGGGCGACGCCATCATCATTACGGCACCGCCCCCGAGCATTATGCCGATTCGCGCGACATCTTGGTGATGGTCCTCGGCGAAGTCGCCGGAGATGCCTGGAACAACGATTTCGAAGAAGCCTGGACGACAGCGTTGAACCTCATCGCCGGCATCATGATCGAAGGTCAAAAGGCCGAAGCAAAAGAACCACAGTTTTCCGAACTAGCCAAAGCCTAAGGCGACGGTCTATCATGCCGCCCCATGATCGTTGATGACCCACAGCTTCGTATCGGTAAGCAAGTCTACATCGCGCCGACCGCCTACGTCGGCGGCGCGGTGAGCATTGGTGACGAATCCACCGTCATGCATCATGTGACGATTCGCGGCGATGTTTCGCATATCCGCATCGGTGCGCGCGTTAACGTGCAAGACGGCACCGTGATTCATACCACCTCAGGAATCGATCTCGATATCGAAGACGACGTTAGCATCGGGCATCGCGCCATCGTGCATTGCGTACGCGTGGGCGCTGGCAGTTTGATCGGCATGGGGGCTATCGTGCTCGATGGTTGCGTGATCGGTCGCGGCTGCATCATCGCCGCCGGTGCGGTGGTTCCTCCTAATACCAGTATCCCCGACGGCAAACTGGTAATGGGCGTTCCGGGCAAGATTGTGCGCGATGTGACCGACAAAGATCGGGAATACTTGGCGTATGTTGTCAACAACTATCGCAAGCTAGGGGTTGCACACGCCGAGGGCCGTTTTCCAATCGCCGCCAGCAGCATTCGCCCCTGAACTTTCCTGAGCCGGCAGACAATAGCGTATATAAACGGAAACGGGCAAATGGCTAATCCGATCTAATCGCTTTTGCGGTCGTGCTTCAGACGATCATGCGTCAGTGCTGCCTAAACGTATAACTGTTGGTATTTGAAATTTAGTCGCCGCAGCGAAGACCCAGTTGATTCCATCTTTAACGAGCGCTTAATCTGGGGGCTAAATATTTCACGAATCGTGCTTCCATGAAAAAGAGCTCTTATTTCCCGTTACAGAGGCGCTGCGGCGTGACCCAACGATGCCGCCCGGGCCCCATGCATCCACAGGCCGATAAGCCTCAACGAAATGATCTACATTAGCGAATTCCCTGATAGCACGATGCAAGTCGTCCATTTTCAAATCGCATTGGCCCGCCACACCTCAATGCCTCCGCAAGCCGTCTCGTAAGATCGGACCAATCCGGCGACGTAGGCGCGTCAATAACACCGCTTGTGATAACTACTAGCCGTCTCTCGCAATGGACGTTTTGAACGTTTCTATAGCTGCCACCCTGCTTTCACAATTATCGGCGTGGCCCAATGTTTGAATTGCAAGCCGTGAAAGAGTAAAACTATTGTCACGCAGTTCTGTGTGAGGGGGAACGACCACACGCGCGAAGTATCTGCATAGGCTCGAATTACTCCTTAATCCCCTTGAAGGGGTACCAAGAGCCGAGAATCGAATTTGTAAGTCGAAAGAATTTAGGTTAGCGGCGAGTGCGCAGCTCGCGCAGCGTGTGAGGTGTAGGTCTCTAACGCTGAAACAGATTGATAACGGCCCGCCAAGTCGAGCGGGAATGAAGTAAATGCAAATTGGGTGGGCTTAATGAGTTTCAGGCGTTGACTTTTGACGCGCAAGACACGCGTCCAACGTCAACACTTGAATTTTTGCAGCCCTTAAGGGATTCATCTCTATCATTCGGAGGAGTGACATGTCGGCAAATTTGAACACACCGCGCGCGAATTTCGCGGCGGTGATCGCCCTGTGTACCAAGCGAGCGTGGATTCCCGCGCTCATGTTTGCGGCGGGGCTTGCCTTGCCATCCACAGCACAGGCCCAGCCACTTAACGATAATTGCGCGAGCGCAACGTTCGTCTTCGGCTCAGAAGTCGTTATCAACGGCACGACCAACGGCGCGAGTGGCGTTGACGAATCGGGATGTGGCACAAGCGATGTGAACGACGTTTGGTACACCTGGAGCGCACCGTGTTCGGGCCCTGTTACCGTTTCGCTTTGTACCGGCACCACACTCGCGGATACGACGCTCACGGTTTACGACAACTGCCCGGATTTCGGTGGTGTTGAGCTTGCTTGTAACGATAACTTCTGCGGTCAGCAATCGGAGCTCGTGTTTCAAGCAACGAGCTTCTTTACCTACATTTTCCGCGTTGCTGGCGTGAACGCGACAACAGGGGACTTCACGCTCTCCATTACGTGTCCTCCGACCGGGGCTTGTTGTATATCTCCCGGTGAATTCGGTTGTCAGGAGCTCTCTGCAGACGACTGCGCCGCCAGCTTTGGTATCTACCAGGGCGATGACACCACCTGTGGTGCCGATTCTTGTAGCACCAGTGCCTGCTGTAATACGGATGGCACCTGTCTCACGATCATGTATGACCAGTTTGGTACGCCAGTTGGCGCAACCTGTAATCCCCCCAATCTCGATCTAGGAGCAGGTACAGATTGCGAAACATCGACCTGCCCTTCATTCGGTGCCTGTTGTGTGGGTAACACGATCTGTTCGATTGAAACCCAAGAGGACTGCGACGCAATCGGTGTCAGTGTTTACCTTGGTGATGGATCAGACTGTTCGTCCAATCCGTGCGAGACGGGTGCATGCTGTGACCCGTCCACCGAACCGTTGTGTATCAATCTCTCCCCCTTCAGTTGTAATTTGCCCGCTACCTATCTGGGTGACGGTACCGATTGCGCAAACACCGGCTGCCCCGGCTTCGGTGCTTGCTGTACCGGAGGCGGTGTTTGTCAAATTCTTTCGGAAGCCGATTGTGGCAACCTCAACGGTAACTACCTCGGCGACCAGTCGAGTTGTGCCCTCGCACCGTGTTCAACCGGTGCCTGCTGCGATCTTCTAATCGGAACCTGTACGGAAGTTGACGCGACCATGACCGGTACGGAATGCCCCGGTCCCGACTTCACCTACCAAGGTGACGGTATCACGTGTGCTGCAGCCTTGTGTCCCGGCGCCGGTGACGATTGTGCCGGTGTTATCATCGCCAACAACGGCCCCAATGTCGTTGACCTAAATGATGCGACCAGTAGTGAATTGCCGGTGTGTCCGGAAGGCTTTCCGGTTGACAACGGTGCCAGCGATACGGTTGAAAACGACCTGTTCTACGGATACACGGCCACCTGTACCGGTATCTTGCAGATCGATACCTGTGGCTCCGGCGTTGATACCCGATTGGCAATTTACCCTGCCGGTGCAAACTGTGGCGACATCAACAACAACGGTGTATTGCCCCTAATCTGTGATGATGATCAGGAAGGCGAAGGCCCAGCCTGTGGCGGCTTCCTCGAATCGTCGTTGGAGTTGCAGGTCAACCAAGGCGACACGTTCGTAATTCGCGTGGGTACCTTCGATGAAGCGCCCAGCACCGCCGTCTTTAACATGAACATCGTTTGCGTCGTGCCTCCGAGCAATGACAACTGTTTGACGGCCACGCCGATCAACTGCGGTGACACGCTTCTCGGTCAGGCAACCATTGGCGCGTTCAACGACTTTGATCCGACGACGGCTGGCTGTACCGGCGACGCCGCGGCATCTTCCGATGTTGCTTACGAGTTCGTCAGCCCCACCGATCAGGTGGTAACTGTGTCGACCCTCAACGCCAGTTTCGATACCTCGATCTATGCAGTCACCGACTGTTTCGACGTTTTGAACAGTTGTGTTGCTGGTGCGGACAATGTTCTCGTCGCTGGCGATGAATCCTTCGTTTTCCTCGCACAAGCGAACGTGACTTACTTCATCATCGTCGATGGATTCGGTGCCGAAGAAGGTACGTTTGACCTTTCCGTTCAGTGCCAAGACCCGACGCCCTCAGCATGCTGTCAGCCCGATGGTGGTTGTACGTTGCTACTGCCGGCAGACTGTGCCGCAGGTGGCGGTCTGTCCCTCGGCGGCCCGCTGGCGACGTGTACAGACGTGATTTGTCCGCCCGTTGGTGCTTGTTGTGTCGAAACGGCGCCCGGCATGTTTATGTGCACGGTCGGCTTCGAAGACACGTGCGATGCTGCCGGTGGAACTTACCTCGGCAACGGTACCAATTGCGATTTGCCTGACAATGGCGGCGATCGCTGCGACTGTAACGGTAACGGCATGCTCGACACGACCGAGCTCGCTGGTGGTACCTTCCCGTCGACCGATACGCCGATCGGAATTCCGGACGGCCCTGGTGGCATGATCACCAGTGTGATCAACATCACCTCGACCGACAACGTTCTCGGTCTCGATGTCGGCCTACAGGTCACGCATACCTTCCTCGCCGACTTGGAGATCACACTTGAACACGATGGCGTGTCTGTCGATCTCTTCTTCGACAACTGCGGTGGTGATAACGACATGGACATCATCCTCGATGATGATGGTGCCCCGCTCGACTGTACTGGCGACGGCCCATTGGTCGGTATCTTCATCCCCGACAATGCCTTGTCGGCCTTCAACGGCACGTCCGTAGGTGGCGCATGGACGCTCACCGTCGTGGACGACGCTGGCATTGATACGGGTACACTTCAATCTTGGTCGCTGATCATTCAGTCCGATGGCGACGGTGCCACCGACTGTAACGGCAACGCCATCATCGACGAGTGCGAAATCCCGAATCCGAATTCGATCGGTGGCTGCTGCCAACCTGGCAACACCTGCACCATCGAAACCGAAGTCGATTGTGACAATCTTGGTGGCTTCTACCTCGGTAACTGTACCGACTGTGGCATTCTGCCCGAAGGTCAGTATCAGCTCGTCATGAACGATACGTTTGGTGACGCCTGGAACGGTGCCACGATTGATATCTTCGTCAATGGCATTTCGGCAACCGGCGGCCCCGTCAACTTCCTCGACGACGGCTCCGGCGACCCTCCCGGCGTTCAGTTGATCGTGCCGTTCTTCGTGGCCGGTATGAATCCGTTGATCACGACCACATTCGTGGGCGGTACGTTTGACGGTGAAATCACGTGGCAGATTCTTACGCCAACTGGCGATGTGGTCTGCTCTGATGGCCCCAATCCCGACACCACGCCGTTCCGCTCCTGCGGCGGCAGTCCCTGTGCCACCGCCGGTGCCTGCTGTACCGTTGAGGGCTGTATCTTTGCCACCCGCGACGCCTGCGAAATGGCGGGCAACATCTTCGTGGGTGAAGGTACCGACTGTTCAACTGATCCGTGTAACAACGGTGCGTGTTGTCTGACCAGCGGCGGCTGCGACGACAGTGGTGATCAAACCGACTGTGACGCACAAGGTGGCTTCTATCAGGGCAATGGTTCGATCTGCGCCAACGTCGAGTGTCCGCCCGTCGGCGCTTGTTGTTCGGGTGCCGGTCCGTTCACCTGTTCGGTCACGTTCCAGAACAATTGCGAAATGGGTGGCGGCGTTTACCTCGGTGATGGCACCAACTGTACGCCACTCGGCGGTACGACTGATCGTTGCGACTGTAATGGCAACGATATTGTCGACTTCGAAGAAATTCCTGGTGGTGTCTTCCCTTCAACCGACACGCCAATCGCCATTCCGGATGGCCCTGGTGGCACCATCATGAGCGTGCTCAACACCGCTGCATCCGGCACCATCTCTGATTTGAATGTCAGCATTCAAGTCACCCATACGTTCCTGGCCGACCTTGAAATCACCCTCGAACACGATGGTGTTTCCGTCGATCTCTTCTTTGATAACTGTGGCGGCGACGACAATATGGACATCATCTTCGATGATGACGGTCTGCCGCTCGATTGCACGGGCACCGGCCCGATCGTTGGTACGTTCCAGCCTGACAACCCGCTGGCGGCCTTTAATGGCACCTCGGCAAGCGGTGTCTGGACGCTCACTATCGTCGATGACGCAGGTGCAGATACCGGTACGCTTGATTCGTGGTCGCTGGAAATCACCGCCACGGGTACAGGCACAGGTTCCGACTGCGATAGGAACGGAATTCTGGATGAATGCCAGACGCCCGATCCGTCGCAGACGGGTGCATGTTGTCTGCCTAATGGCAGCTGTCTCGAGAATTCGCCGACCGATTGTGCCAATCAGGGTGGCGAGTTCCAAGGCGGTTGTACCTTGTGTATCGACATCGTTTGTGCACCGGTAGGTGCCTGTTGTACCGGCCCGGCGCCGTTCACCTGCGAAGTGACCTTCCGGTCGGTTTGCGAAAATGGTGGCGGTACCTACCTCGGCGACAACTCTGACTGTACGCCGCTTCCGCCGACAACCGATCGTTGCGACTGTAACGGCAATGACATCGTTGATATCGATGAGGTTGCTGGTGGCACGTTCAGTTCGTCTGATACGCCGATCGCCATTCCCGATGGTCCGGGCGGCACGATCATGAGCGTCCTCAACGTTGGTGCAGGCGGAACCATAACTGATGTCAATGTCGGTATTCAGATCACGCATACCTTCATCGGTGACATGGAAATCACGTTAGAGCATGATGGCGTCTCCGTGGACCTGTGGTTCGACAATTGTCTGTCAGAAGACAACATGGATGTCGTTCTGGACGATGGTGCCCCCGCCCCCGTTTGTCCGGGCGCAGGCCTTCCAGTCAACGGAACCTTTGGGCCCGACAACCCGTTGTCTGCCTTCAACGGTCTCACGGCTGGCGGCGTTTGGACCTTGACAATTGTTGATGATGCCGGAGCTGACATTGGAACGCTCGATTCATGGTCGTTGATTATCACGACCTCGGGCTCCGGCCTCGGAAGCGACTGTGATGCCAACGGCGTTCTTGACGAATGTCAGAACCCCGATCCGAGCCTAACCGGTGGCTGCTGCGTCGGTGCGGCTTGTTCGATCGAACTGGAAACCGACTGCACCATGATGGGCGGTAACTTCCTCGGCGGCTGTTCGGATTGTTCGCAGGCCTGTCCGGGCGTCGAAGCATGCTGCTTCACCGATGGCACCTGTCAGGACCTGTTGTTCTTCGACTGTGTCGGCATGGGTGGTACCGCTCAGGGCGCAAACACGACGTGTTTCACGATCATCTGTCCGCCGCCGCCGGCGACGAACGATGAGTGCGATCTGGGTATCGTCGAGGTATTCGACGGTTCGACGGCAGTCAGCCTCGATACGGCAACCAGCAGCGGCCAAGTCGCCTGTGGCGACTTCCCGTTTGGTGGTGCCGCCAACGCGACCGTCAACAATGACCTCTGGTACGAGTACACAGCTACTTGCACGGGACAGTTGTTTGTTGACACCTGCGGTACGGCCGATGACACCCGCTTGGCGGTTTACAATGTCGATTGTGCTGCCATTAACGGTGGTGCCTTGCCGGTGGAATGTAACGATGACCATGGCAATGTTGACGAGGCAGACACGGGCAACACCTGTGATGCGGCGTTGGCTGCTGCGTTGTCGTTCCCCGTGGTGCAGGGTGAGACCTACATCATTCGCGTCGGTTCGTTCTCCACCACCACACCCGCACCGTTAGGGTTGTTTAACCTCAACATTGCATGTGCGGTTGCTGGTGGTCCGGAAGCATGCTGCTTCGAAGACGGCACCTGTCAGGATCTTGAACCTGGCGCATGTGCCGGCGCGGGCGGCACCGCTCAAGGCTTCGGTAGCAACTGTGGCACAACGTCATGTCCGCTGCCGCCGAGTGGTAACGACGAATGCGATGCCAACATCGTTGAAGTCTTCAACGGCTCGACTCCGGTGGATCTCAGTGATGCCACCAGCAGCGGTCAGGATGCTTCCTCTTGTGACTATCCGTTCCCGACTGACGGCAGTAACCCGAACCCGAATAACGACCTCTGGTACGAATACACTGCCACGTGCACGGGTACCTTGTTCATTGATACATGCGGTTCGGCCGCCGATACCCGCTTGGCGGTGTACGACGTCAATTGTGCTGCCATCGACGGCGGCGCATTGCCGGTTGAATGTAACGATGACCACGGCCAGGCGCTAGAGGGTGATACCGGCAATACCTGTCCTGACACGTTCTCTGCATCGCTATCACTGCCTGCGGTACAGGGTCAGACGTATATCATTCGCGTCGGCTCGTTTGCAGCAGGTACGCCTTCGACGCTCACGTTCGATCTGAACATCGATTGTGTCGGCGAATCGACGGGCTGCGACCTCTTGGGTGACCTCAACGATGACACGTTTGTCGATGGCTTGGATATCCAAGGCTTTGTCGACTGTGTGGTCGGTGGCGGCACCAACTGTGTCTGTGCAGACTACGACGAAACCAACGGTGCCGACCTCAACGATGTTGGTCCGTTCGTCGCCGACCTGCTCGGCACGACGTTCGTTGCCTGTGCTTGCCCGGGTGACGTCAATGGTGACGGCCTCGTGGATGGTGCCGATGTGGCCGACTTCACAAGCTGCCTCATCCTCGGTATGGGCGACAACTGCGGTTGTGCCGAACTCGACGGTGTGGACGGTTTGGATGACGCCGACCTCGACCTGTTCGTCGAAGCCGTGCTCGCCGGCCCCGGCTGTGCTTCGGCACCGTAACCATAGGAAACCTGCCCGCTAGCGGGCAGGATTATTTCTCGACCTAATCCGTGGGTCGCCATCGACAACCGATGGCGACCCACTTTCTTTTTTACCGATCCATCCACCCAGATTGTTCGCCGCAACATCACCCCGTAAGCGGACTGTCATTTGCGTGGGTTGCGGACGAAAAATCCGTTAAACCATCGATTACCGAGGAATACCTTCTTAACCCGAAGCGGCACGATGCCTTATTGCAGACTTCAGCCAGATGACGATTGCACCGGTTACTCGGCATGTGTTTGGTGCCCTCAACAACGGCCTGCCCAGTTTCGACTTTGAGGCTATGATCTCATTCCATAAATCAAAAAAGTGACCGCAATCTTGATCCCCATGACGACCGCCCTACCCGACATCCTTTCCAAATCTGAAGTACGCGTCCGTTTCGGTCCCGATCGTCTCGGCACCGTCGGTCGCGAAGCCTGCGATTTGGGTGCGACACGTATTTTGCTCGTTTCCGATCCCGGTATTGTGGCGACGGGCCACGTACACCGGGCGACCGAATTACTTCGCGCTGCTGGCCTTGAGGTCACCATCTTCACCGGCGTAGAGGAGAACCCCACCACCGACCACGTGGCGGCCGGCGTTGACGTGGCGCGCGACATGGGCGTCGATTTCATCATCGGCCTCGGCGGCGGCAGCAGTATGGATTGCGCCAAGGGCATCAACTTCCTGCTTACCAACGGCGGTCGCATGCAGGACTATTGGGGCGTCGGCAAAGCGAATAAGCCGCTGCTGCCGATGATCGCAATTCCGACCACCGCGGGCACTGGCAGCGAGGCGCAGTCCTTCGCGCTCATCACCGATCCGGATACGCATCAGAAAATGGCGTGCGGCGATAAGAAGGCGCTCTGCAAGCTCGCGCTGCTCGATCCGAGTTTGACGCAAACGATGCCGCGCGCCGTCGCCACTGCTACCGGCGTCGACGCACTTTCGCACGCCGTCGAAACCAGCGCTTGCAACAAACGCACGGATCTATCGCGTCGATTCTCGAAAGAAGCGTGGGAGCGGCTGTCGCATCACTTCGCCGTTTCATTGCAAGATCCCGATAGCGACACTGCACGAGGCGAAATGTTGCTCGGTGCCAATCTGGCTGGCTGCGCCATCGAGCAATCGATGCTGGGCGCGGCCCATGCTTGCGCCAATCCACTCACGGCGCGCTTCGGTATCGTGCACGGCCTGGCCGTCGGCGTGATGCTGCCACATGTGGTGCGCTACAACGTCGAACACGCCGATATTAATCCGTATGCTGACTTAGTCGAAGATGGTATGGCGCTGGCCGATCAACTTACCACGCTGTTCGACGAGGCAAACGTTCCGAGTCAATTGCGCGATATGGAGGTCGCCGTCGAGGCGTTGCACGGCATGGCCGAGATGGCCTCCGCCCAATGGACGGCCCAATTCAATCCCGTGCCAGTCGACGCCGATGCGCTGCTCGATATCTATCAGGCGGCGTATTAGGCAAACAATCAGCTTCCATCGGATGGCACCGACCAATCGCCCCAAATGTGCTCACGATCTACGCGGGGCCGTAGTCATTCGCAAAAAGTCTAATCGAAGCAAGCCCCCATCTCGCGCCCTTGACTGCCGCACACGCGCAACAAACAATTGCTCCTGATAGATAGACACCCGACGAAACTTGCCGGTTCGCTTAACTTACATTCGTCAGATTGCTTCACATGAATTGCCAACTTGCACTAAAACCAACGCTTACCATCGCCCTGCTCGTGCTCACCTTCACCGGTTGCGCCGAACCGCGCCAATCTGTTAAACCCGGTATCAACGAGCGTTTTAAAGGCGACTTCGCCGTCGGTCCTTGGGTCGAGCGCTTCGAGTCTGAGAGCCGTGAAGTTTTCGACCATCGCCAAGCCATTCTTAGCGCGCTCGACTTACAACCCGGCGACGACATCGCCGACATCGGTGCGGGCACAGGCTTCTTCACGTTCATGTTTGCCGACGCCGTCGGCCCTACGGGCACCGTTTACGCCGTAGATATCGCTCGTCCCTTCGTCGAACGCATCAAACAGCGCGCCAACGAACGCGAACAACCGCACATCAAGGCTATCCGCTGCGCCGAAGACAACGCCCGACTGCCGCGCGCTTCGATCGACAAAGCCTTCATCTGCGACACCTATCATCACTTCGAATATCCCGACTCCACTATGGCAAGCATCGCGCAAGCCATGCGCCCGGGCGGCAATTTGTTCGTGATCGACTTCCGACGCTACGCCGAAGGCGAAGGCACTGACGACGCCAAATGGATGGCACTGCCGCTCGAACGGCGCGACTGGATTCGCGGCCACGTTCGCTGCGACCGCGCCACCATCATTCGCGAAGTCGAAGCCGCCGGTTTTCAACACGACGCCGACTTCGCCCCTGTCTGCAACGGTTTAATGGTCGAGAACTACATGATGCGCTTTACCCGCAACGAAAAATAGCGTTCGCGAGCTGCCACCAGAACCTTCAGCCGCCCGCCTAGCAAACACCGCCTCATCAGCCTGAGAAGCGATCCGCGGCACCACAACACATTCAAAAACTCAACGAATTTCGCCACCATAACACCAGTATTCCGCGTTTTATCGGGTCCTAACCGCCGATTCCGAACAACGCGAAAATCTGTAACTACCGCCGCCCAATCCCTGTATTAGAGTTGTTAAACAGGCTTCCGCCCGGCGTGCGGAACCGTTGGCGGTCCGTTATCGTAAGTACCGATATCACCGTCAGATTGAACGCATGGCGTCGCATCCCGATATAGAGGGGGGTGGCGTCGCGCTCGCAAACCAACCGCCCGCCCATTGTTTAAGGCAGTCGATCATGCTTCGATTCAAACCGTTTAAGCTCGCGTTCGGTATGCTCATGCTGGCCGGTTTGGCCTTTGTGGCGTCCGACCAAATCTCTGCGATCAAGATTGCGCAACTCGAAACGCGCATTGGCGATCTCGAACGCGAAATGACCGAACTCAAGCTCTACGCCGAACGCATCACTGCCGCCCGTCGCGTCGCACAAGTCAATGTGATGGAACAACGCCCCGGTGCCGACGCCAACGGCCCCGTCACCGTCATGCGCTGGCAACAGATCGGCAGCGATGGCGAATTGGGCCTTCCCGAGATCATCGAGATTCGCGGCACTCAGGCATACTTCGAAGCGCTCGTCATCAAATTTGATTACGATCTGATCGGCGCAGACGACAGCGGTGAAACCAACCTCGCGCTCTTTAAGCGCACCTTTGGCGACTACCAAGCCCCAGTGACGGGTTACCGCCTCGATCAGACCGCGCCGACGTTTTCAACGGCCACTACAGAAGAATATGCACGCCAAAAGAAAATCTGGGAGCGCTTTTGGGCGCTAACCACCGACAGCGAACTCGCCAAAACCTTGGGCGTACGCGTCGCGCAGATCGAAGCCCCGTCCGTCAAGGTGGAGCCCGGCCAGATTTGGGAAATCGCCCTCGACGCCGCCGGCGGTCTCAACCTCAAACTCCTCGCCACCGACGGCCCCGGCGTGCAGCAGGATGTGGTGAGTTTGAATGATGCGACGTAAACCGTCGCATCTTCATTCTTTCAATCCAAAAGACCACCAACCTTGTCCTGAACGACCGAATGCGGTTGGCCCACCACTCTTCTCCCAATTGCTTTGAACACGCCTTCGTGAGCAATGCCGGAACACGCACCGGGACTGGCCTCGATAAAGTGCCATTGCCCCGATCGATCTTTCGCAAAATCCGCGGCAATTAATCGAGAAGTAAACGGCTTGGCAATCTTCGATGCGGCTTTCGCGATTTCAACCAACTCCGAATCCGATGGCGGGAGTCCATTTGGATCTTTAAGCGCTGATAGATAGTGGAATGACCACGCGAACGGCACGGCGTCGATGATCCAGACGCGTATTTCCTGAGGTATCGCTCCGTAGCGCCATGTCCCCGCTTCGGCGATGTCGAGCCATTCGCGTGCTATGATCGTTGCATCCCAACCAAATGCCCGACGCAGTTCTTCACATTCCTCGCGTAGTTGTCGCTCGTTGCGCACCTTCGAGCTATTACCACCACGCTTCCACGAAGAAACGGATGTACGCACAAAGAGCGGGAACGTCAGATCGCGCGGTAGCGGCTCATCGACCTTCAACTTCCACGTGAGCGGCGCTGTAATAGACACGCCTGCATCATCGAGCGCGCTCAAAACATCATCCAGTGCCGTCAACGCCTTCCGCTCATCCGGTCGATCTCGAACGCCGGGATGCTGCTTTACCAGTTCCGCATATTTCGTCTCTGGATGATGATAACCAAACAAAAATCCCTCTACATCCGCCGACGCTTCCTGAATCGGCACCGCATCGACTTCGCGCAACCAGCGCAATCGTAGGTCACCATGCTTTTCCGCATGGTTCCAATCACGTTGGTCATAGAGCAATTTCATGTACCAGAATTCCGAAGGAACCGCTTATGTGGAGTGAATGACTTAAGCTGAACACAAACTTGAGCTTCGCAAGCTCTTTTCGAATCTCAAAGTTCGTTGATTTGGCAACTTGGTTACACCGACGACTGCATACGTGGTCATTTGATAATGGCACTACACCACCGCCAACTCACGCTCCACATTCACCAACACCGCCTTAAACGCCGGCGTGCGCGACTGCGGATCGACCGTACGCGGCACCAACACATTCGCCTCGGGGTAATACATCACCGCATTGCCGGGGCGAATATCGAAGGGTCGCACTAGCAAGCCCTTTAATTCGCCCGTCTCCGATCGTACCGTCACGCGATCGTCTGTGCGCAGGCCGCGCTCTTTAATATCTTCCGCGCTCATCAAGATCACATCGCGCCGCGTTTGGTGGCGGTAGATATCTTCTTCTTCGTACACGACCGTATTGAACTGCCCTTCCGAGCGAATCGTCATCAAGCACAACATACCCGTCGGTCGCGCCGTGTCGGGTATCTCCAGCGCTGCAAACTGCGCCTTACCGTTGGGCGTGTTGAACGTGGGCGTATGAAACGTGCGCCCGTCGATCTGAAACTCTTGCTTCGTCTCATCGATATCGCCCAGCTTCTCCCAACCCGGCACGACTTTGGCAATCGCCTTTCGTATCGTCCGATGTTCTTCCATCATCGTGAAATCGACCGGGCTATCATCACCGACCACCCGCCGCGCCAGGCCCGCGATCACGCTCACTTCCGGGCGCGGTCCGGCGTGCCGCGGTTTGCCGCCATCGCTCAGCCGCACGTAGCTAAACATCGATTCCTGCGTCGTCTTCTGCGGATCTTCATCGCGTGCCAAGACCGGCAGCACCAATGTTTCGCGCCCCCGCCCCCACGCGTGGCCGGTGTTCAGCGTGGTACTCAGATACACCATCATGCCCGTCTGGTTCAAGGCTTTTTCCGCAAAGGCTGCATCCGGATTGGCACCATAAAGATTACCGCCAAGGCAAATGCCGAAGTCCATCTCACCACGCGCCGCCGCTTCCATGCAGCGCATCGTGTCATAGCCTTCGTGCTCGGGCAGCTTCAAGGCATATTCGCGTTCGAGCGCTTCGAAGATCTTGCCCTTCAGCTTCGGCGTCACGCCCACACTACCGATGCCTTGCACGTTACTATGGCCGCGAATCGGCATCATGCCCGCGTGCGGCTTGCCGACCATGCCGCGCATCAGCGCGAGATTCACAATTGCGCGCACGTTTTCAACGCCGTGCACGTGATGCGTAATGCCCATCGTCCACGAAAAGACGACGTTTTCTGCCTTGATATAACGCTCGGCGATCTGTTCGATCTCGCTGCGCGACACGCCGCCTCTATTCTCAATATCTTCCCAAGTGGCATTCTCGATAGATGTCTTAAACGCCTCCCATTCGTCAGTCGCCCGCGCGATAAAGCCGCTATCGACCGCACCGCGTTCCAACACGACCTTGGCAATGCCCGTCAACACGGCGATATCACCACCGATATGCGGCTGCACGTAATCGCTGGCGATCTCGCTACCGAAAAACAAACTGCGCACGTCCGACGGTACGCTGAAATTCACGAGCCCCGTTTCGCGCAGCGGGTTAATCACCACCACATGACCGCCGCGGCGGCGAATGTTCATCATCGTGCGCATCAATCGCGGATGGTTGGACGCCGGATTACCACCTATTAGGAAAAGCAAATCCGATTGTTCGACATCATCGAGCGTGATCGTCGCTGTGCCCGTACCCAACGCCTGCGACAGCCCCACGCCGCTGGCCTGGTGGCAGTAGTACGAACAGTTGTTCACATGATTGGTGCCATACATCCGCGCGAAGAGCTGCAACAAAAAGCCCGCTTCGTTCGACGAGCGACCGCTCACATAAAAGTAACCACGCGTCGGGTCGGTCGCGCGCACCTGAGCCGCCACCCGATCGAGCGCGTCTTCCCAATCGATCACGCGATAACGATCATCGTCCGGCCCCGCATACAACGGCTGCACAATCCGCCCCGCGTGTTCGAGTTCGCGCGGCGTCAGCGTCTTTAACTCGGCAAAGCCATAACGCCGGAAAAACTCGGCCCGCAAGCCATCCTGCATATCGGCGGCCATCGCCTGCAGCGACTTCTTACACACCTCCGGCCAATGCCCTGCCTCATTCCGCATACCGCCCTGCTGCCCGCCCATGCCCAGCGCGCATGTCTTGCAAGCATTCTTCGAGCGCATCGCCCGCCACAACCGCCGCCAGCCCACGCGGTCAGCAATCTCCAACGTGTATTTAACGGCCGGCCAACCGCCACCGGTTTTGAGAGGCGCAATATCCAACTTTTTTCCTCCGCTTCCTTTATTTGACTTATTGCTTAAGTATCTCGCTTATTCTAGGTGCAACGCATCGCCCTCTCGATTAAACAATTCTTCGCACTTCATTGCCTCCGCTTCGTGGGATTTAATGCAGTCGATCGCCCAGAGTATGTAACCAATATGCACGATTACCCTAAGGCTGTTCGATTCTGATGCATAATCTGTTTGAAGCCCGTGTAACATGTCGTGCCGCCTAGGCAGGGTGATTCCGCCTGGAGTGACGGGCGATGCAGAGCTTTTGACGAAGATGTTCTTCAATCGGAGCGGCCCTAGAATCATATCGCTTATCCAATCGAGCTTGAAATCGTTGAGTTTATCGATCCGTTTCTCAATAATTCGTTTGAATTCAGGACTAAACAATTTTGCTTTCGAGCCCCCGAACTGAATGGCAATTCCATCGGCTTGAGCCAAAAAGACGGGTATGGAAAGTTCATACTCGCCACGACTATGTGCCCGAAACGCCGCATCAAGAATTGCAGATCGCTCAATGTGTTGCGAAGAGGCTCGATCTATGATTCTCTCCGATTCATCACGAGCCCACGAAACTAACGCCAATTCAACCTTCGCATAATGATTAGCTCGCACCATATCAGCGAGATTAGAGACATCAGGAACGGGCAGACTGCCCCCAACATACCAACCTTCGTGATATAAAAAATCTTGGAGAAATTTGAAGTCTGGAATTGACTCCTCGAGTTGCTGATACGCCTTCCTGATGATATTCCCGAATTCATTCGCGAATTCTTGTTGCTTTCGAATCAAATCTCGGAATACGTCTAATTGGATCATCGTGATTACTCGAAAAAGTCGAATCCGTTGAATTTACTTTTTTCCCGTTCGTTACACGGCCACATTTTAAAGTAAATGTAAGTCAGGTGATAACCTGACTCTGCCACCAGCGATTGCGCATTTACCTTGAGCGTTCACTCCTTCGAGAATCGTCTTTTTCAGTCAACATTCTGCATTATCGTCGCGCATCGAACTCAAGAATGCGTAAGATTCGCTCAGTCGTGCGATTTGCACGAACGATATCACAATAATTTGATCTAATGCTACCATCGCCGTCTAGAACCAGATATTCGAAAAAGGAAGAGCCGATTCCTTCCGAGATATACGGCGCATTAATTCCAAAATTATTCAGGCATTCTGAGACGTTCTTATCCAACAGACTTTGAGCGGCAGTCATGAACAAGAGGTGCGCCATCTCATCCTGCTCGACGCCGGTTGGCGGTGTTTCCCATAGTTCCTGCATTTGATCTGCAATCGGCATCAACACCAAGCTGGATTGCTCGCTCACAAAGCAATAGTACTTCCAATTTGCAATACTGTATCGATTTGCTTCATCGCAGTTGCTTTCACGGAACGAGAGATTTATCTGGCCATTCCATGGAAATACATCCAACGCAATCGCCTTTACACATTTCTTGCCGCGACCATCAGTTTCAATTGCGTTGATCAAGTCTTTAGATTCCAGAATCGCCTTGATTATGGCCAAACCTAGATTCTGCTGAATACTGGAGATCACTTGATTCACTAAAATCACCAACTTTCAAGTTCTCTCAAGGCGCTCGCTGTGCGGACCGTCTTGCAACCAAATAAAGCGAATCAAAAACGTGGTACTAATGCCCTACAAACAACCTTGCGAGCAATAGACAACTTTCGCGTCTCGCCCACCATATGGTCCGCACAGCGAGACCCTACTTATGCCGCCCCGCGCACCGAAGTTTCTTTGATCAGTATCATCCTACCGTGCGTCGCCATCGAGTCGCCATCCGGCTCACCGACCGCCAACAGCGCGGGATCGTAAGAGGGCGGCCAGCCCCCTTACATACGCTTGCCTTCGCACCTTTGTTTGAGCGACAGATCACGCGCGCGAGCAACAGTGCTTCGAGCGGATAAATCGAATCGTAAACCCGTGCGCTCGCGCCTGTCATCAGGCGTGAATGAAGTAGACATGCGGCCACAGGCCGCGGCTCTGTGCGTCGTGCGACGATTACATTTTACGCGTAGAAATTGATCGCATGTCTATTGCAATACCACACAACGATTCACGCTCGACACGCCCCAAGCCCCGTGCCGCAAGCGTTAAGCGTTGAGCGATGAATCATCTCATTCTTGCGAAAGAACGCATGCCCCGAGATCAAAGCCCCACAACCCATACGCCCCAAGCCTCAAGACTCTCAAACCATCCCCCCATACGCCTCCTCATTAAACCCCACATACAGCGTCTTGCCCTTCCGAATCGTCGGGGCGCGTAGGTTGCCCGTGGGGCCGAGCAGGTGCTTGAGTAGCTCCTCGTCGTCGGGTTTGTCTTTTTTCAAATCGATCGTCGTCACGTTCTTACCGCGCGCAGCGACGATCTTGCTAACCTGCCCCGCCAGCTCCAACGCTTCGGCCTTGCCCAGCTTGGCCTTGTTGGCGTTGACGGTTTGTTTGGCTTCCACATCCTGATTCGCAAGGAACCCTTGCGATTTCTTACAAGACGTTCAGCCGTTGCGGTGGTAGTACCAATCGATCTTCTTGGCCATCGGGTTGTCCTTTCGTATTGATTGAATTGCTTCAATTGCATGCAGCCGTCGCAATGCGTTGGTGCGACGAAACGCGAATTCACTATTAGAATTCTCGCGGGAAACATTGAACTTCGCAAAGTTGATCCCAGAATGCTCCATCCGTGGCGATCTTACCCGTAGGCCAGGTGATAACCTGACTAGGCCACCGGCAACTGCGATTTACTCGCACGTGTTCGATAACCCGTGGTACGGTCTCACCCATGCGAACATTCCATGACAGCCCTGAGCAAGGTGCCCCATCCATTGCGGCAGCAATGGGTGGGGAATCGGACGCGTAAACATTCGACAATCTTCATTGGCGAGAAACTACCGATGCGATTCCCCAATCTTCGCTAACGCGAAGGATGGGACACCCGTTTTTCCTTCAATTCATCCGCACAATCAGGCCCCAAATTTCAGCGATCATTCGCCTATCTTTGGTTTCAGCGACGTATCACACGCACCGCTTCCTCACGGGCGCGGCTCTGATGGATGCAAACCGCGCATGAAAAAAGCCGACCGCAAGCAACGCTCGCGATCGGCTTTCGTTTTCATCGAATCGAAAGATTCGGCTTGCCTCAAAGGGCAACGGCATGCACGCGACCAAACTCGGGTCGCCGCCGCGTCTTACTCGTCGGCTTACTTGCCCTTGAGTTCGACCTTGCCGCCCGCTTCTTCGATTTCCTTCTGCAGCTTCTCGGCGTCTTCCTTGCCGAGGTCTTCCTTGACGGCCTTCGGTGCCGAATCGACGATTTCCTTGGCTTCCTTCAAGCCCAGGCCCGTCGCAGCGCGAACAACCTTGATGACGTTGATCTTGCTGGCACCGGCGTCGGTCAAGACGACGTCGAATGCGCTCGGTGCATCGTCGCCGCCGTCACCATCGGTTGGCGCAGCAGGACCGGCCATCATGACAGCGCCGCCACCGGCCGGCTCGATGCCGTACTCATCCTTGAGGTAATCGGCGAGGCCTTGGGCGTCTTTGACGCTGAGGTTCACAATCTTGTCGCCGAGATCCTTGATCTCAGCGCTGAATTCCTTAGCAGGAGCTTCAGCCATAATACACAACCTTTCGTACAGTTGCGGGCCGCTTCGTTCACACTGCGGTCGCCGCCGTTATTCACCATCCCGCGGGCCGGAATCCCGTTGATTCCGTTTAACCCGAGCGTCGTTTTTGCGACACCGAAGACCGAGGCCTGCGGGTTCGTGATTGCAAATTCAATCTGTTATTCGCGGGCCGTCGAAGGCATGGCAAGCATGCGTCGTCGTTCCACGTTAGCCCTCGGCCATTGGCCGGGGGTTAAATCTCGTTGACGAAGAATCGCTTGAGCGGCCCACACGAAACCGCGCGATTCCATCGGCGGCTTTAAGCCACCTTCGTGATCGATTCGCCCTTCTCGAGCTTGTCGACGATCGCCTTGACGCAACCGGCGATCTTGCCGCCCACGTTGAGCTGACCGGCAATGCGACGGGCCGGGCTGATGATCAACGTCAGCACTTCGCCCTGCAGTTCGGCCTTGCTCTTACGCTTGGAGATATCGTCGATCGTGAGAACATCGGGCTCGCCATCGACGAGGCCGGTCTTCAATTCGAGATTCGGATACTCTTTGCCGAGCTTCAGTAGCTGCTTGGCCACATCGACCGGGCCGCTGCCACCGGTCACAAACGCACAAGGGCCGGTCAACTGCTCGGCCAAGGGCTCGAGCTTGGTGCCCTTCAGCGCGCGACGTGCAGCCGAGTTCTTGACCACATGCACCTCAACGTCGCTGTCATTCAGCGCGCCGCGGAAGTTATTCACTTCATTGGCGGTCAGGCCGTGCACGTTGACGACCAAGACGTCTTCCAATTCCGAATATTTCTCCGCCAGATCGCGACGGAGGATTTCTTTGACTGCTTTGCTCATCTCGCGTCGCTCCTCTTAGTCTTGGGCGGCGACTTGCAGCCGCACGGCGGGCGACATGGTGCCGCTCACGCATACCTTCTTAATGTACGTACCCTTGGCAGCCGATGGCTTGATCTTGCGCAAGTGACCGACGAATGCCTTCAGGTTTTCCTTAAGATCGTCCGGTGCAAAACTCGCCTTGCCGACAACCGCGTGTACGTTACCGCCCGCATCGTTGCGGAAGTCGATCTTACCTGCGGCAAAGTCTTTCACCGCTTGCTCGACATCGGGCGTGACCGTACCGTTCTTGGGGCTTGGCATCTTGCCCGACGGTCCCAGCGTGCGACCCAAACGACCGACCTGCCCCATGGCACGCGGATGCGCAATGGCGACATCGAAGTCGAGCCAACCATCGCTGATCTTCTTGACCAGCTCGTCGATGCCCGCTTCCACGGCACCGGCGGCTTTGGCAGCTTCGGCATCGGGGCCGTCGCAGAAGGCGATCACCTTCTTGGTCTTGCCGATCCCCTTGGGCAACGAAATACTGCCGCGGACCAACTGATCGGCGTGCCGCGGATCGATACCGAGATGCACGACGACATTGATCGTCTGGTCGAACTTGGTGCCGCCCGTGATATCCTTCAGCAGCTTGAGGCCTTCATCGACCCCGTATTCCTTATTGTGCTCCACCTTTTCGGAGGCAGACTTGTAGCGTCGGCTTTTGCCGCGCATCGGCTTTCCGCGACGTTTGCGACCGCCAGAGGCTTCCACAATCGGCGCACTGCCGGCATCTTCTTTTGCCATTTGCAATCCTTTCTTCGACTGATTCGTCTGCTACGTTTGCCGGCACGTAGTCGAGCCGTTGTGTTCTTTGGGCGGGGCGGCTATCCGTAAATTGAGCCCCGCTCGTTCAATCTATTTTTTGATCTATCTCATCAGGCAGGTCCATCCGCCTTCGTCAATACTGTGATATCTCGGGTCGCCATCGCGAAGCGGTAAACGCATTCGTGAATGCTCGTGTCTGCCCTAGCGCGTGCCTGTTCAGCGCCGCAAGCCTTAGCCGTCGACGACGAGGCCCATATTGCGGGCGGTGCCGGCGATGACGCGGGCACCCGCCTTGATGTCGCCGTGGCAATTCAGATCCTTGATCTTCATCTCGGCGATCTCTTCGAGTTGGGCTTGCGTGACCGTACCGACCTTTTCGCGGTTAGGCACACCCGAACCCTTATCGATACCCGCAGCCTTCTTGAGCAAGACGGCCGCCGGCGGGCTCTTGATGATGAAATCAAACGAGCGGTCGGCGTAGACCGAAACGACGGCCGTCACCGGCATGCCGTTCAGATCTTTGGTCTTGTCGTTAAATTGCTGTACGAACTGACCGGGGTTCACACCATACTGACCGCAGGCCGGACCAATCGGCGGCGCGGGCGTAGCCTGCCCACCGGGACCCTGCACTTTAAACACTGCTTCGACTTTTTTCTTCGCCACGTTACGAGCCTCTTAACATGCGACACGTTCAATTACGAATGGTGCCGGCTTGCGGACTATTCCTCTTCGGTCGTTAACTCGACCTGCCAGTATTCCAGTTCGATCGGCGTCGGTCGCCCGAAAATGGACACGATCACGCGGACCTGTCCCTTGTCGGGATACACCTCGTCGATTTCGCCTTCGAAGTTCTCGAACGGGCCTTCCTTGACCTTGATCGAATCGCCCTTCTTCATGCCGGACATGCCCGACAGTGTGGGCTGCTCGGCGGACTTTTCGACGACCGCCAGCATCTTCTCCACATCGTGCGGTTTCATCGGAACGGGCTTGCCGTCGGAACCGATGAAATCCCCCACGCTCATGGTTTCTTTGATCATGAACCAGATATCTTCGGGAATGCTGCCGTCATCTTCGACGGCCATTTCCACGAACACATATCCGGGGTAAAGCTTCTTGTCGTAAACCTTGGCGACTTTGCCGCGCATTCGTTTTTCGCGCTGCGTCGGCACCAAAATTCGATTGATGCGATCTTCGAGCCCTTCGACACGCACCTTACGTTCGAGCGACTTGCACACCTGGTCTTCGCGGTTGCTGGCCACGCGCAACACGTACCATTGCATACCGGGCGTGAATAACGGCTGCGGACCCTTTTCTTCCGCCGGGGGCGACGATTCTACAACTTCCGAATCAGCCGCGGCCTGAGCGTCGTCACCGCCGCCCTCAACCGGAGCATCCTCCGCTACCTGCTCGTCCGTGGCAGTTGAGACGGTTTCGTCGCCGCTATTCTCGTCTTTGCGCTCTTCGTCGGACAAGGTACTTATCGCTCCGTCTTGCAGTCAATTAAGCAATGGCATGTTTCGCCATCACGCGGTCGCGCATCGTTTCGTTACGAGCCGCCGCCAAAAATATTGTTGATGATATCTTCGCCGCGTAACACGCCGATCTTGGTAAACAACACCAAGAAGGCGATATCCACCACGAATAGCAGCACCGACATCGCCAGCAACACGAAGATCACAACCTTGGTCGAACCGATCACCTCTTTACGGGTGGACCAATTCACCTTCTTCATCTCGCCTTCGGTGTTGATCAAAAACTCGCACACGGTCTTATTGGTGCCCAGCACCTTAAAACCGATGAAGCCGGCAATTGCGAGGATCACCACGGCAACAGCCACCTGAATGATCAGTGTGTTCTGGCCGCTGGTGCTCAAAATCGATAGTTTGTTCCAGATAAATGCAACAAACCAAAGCACCAAGGCACCGGCACCGATGGCCGTCCAAAGCCGGGTGTAATATCCCTGCCCTGGCTTGTAGAAGGCGCTGTTAGCGGCGGCGGCATTCTCCGTACCTGCCGACGCGGCGGCATTGCGGCGATCATCATTGGAAGCGTCGCTCACACGTTTCTCCCGAGTAGCGACCGCCCCACCTGCCGATCCATCCGGGCGATCATGTCGTTTGTTGGCCATCTTCAACCTACTTCTTTGGTTCTTCTACGCTGCGATCGCTCGCCGCGCTGCCAATTTAAAGCAACGGCGGTCGACCCGATCGAGGCTCACAGGAGTGGAGGGACTCGAACCCCCAACCGCCGGTTTTGGAAACCGGTGCTCTGCCAGTTGAGCTACACTCCTAGCTCGCAGAATCCGGCGCACACCCTCAAGCCATACTACTTGCGCTTGATCGTGTGCAATGTGTGACGACGCAACCGCGGGCAGAATTTCTTCAGGCCCCCTTTGAGCTTCTCGGGAATGCCCGTCTTCACACTAATGTTGGTGCGATAGTTCAGATCGCCCGTTTCCGAGCATTTGAGCCAAACATCTTCGCGCTTCGTTGATTTTGCCATTGCTCTTACTCACTCAACCACCAACACCCATTCGTCAGCAGCCGTTTGTAAAGTCAAGCGGGGGGCAGCCCTTCACGGACCTGCCCCCCCGTTGATTCAATTATTCAGGCGGTGATTATTCGATCACCTTGGTCACTACGCCGGAACCGACGGTGCGACCACCTTCGCGCACAGCGAAGCGAACGCCTTCTTCCATTGCCACCGGGGCGTGCAGCTCAACTTCGAGGGCGACGTTATCGCCGGGCATGCACATCTCAGCACCGCCGAGCAGCTTCAGGCTGCCGGTCACGTCCGTGGTACGCATATAGAACTGCGGGCGGTAGTTATTGAAGAAAGGCGTGTGACGACCACCTTCTTCTTTCTTCAACACGTACACCTCGGCTTCAAACTTGGTGTGCGGCGTGATCGTGCCGGGCTTGGCCAATACCTGACCGCGCTCCAACTCGCTCTTTTCCACACCGCGAAGCAGAAGACCGACGTTGTCACCGGCCTGCCCCTGATCCAGCGTCTTGTTAAACATCTCAACACCCGTGACCGTGGTCTTGCGGGCTTCCTTGTTGAGACCGATGACTTCTACTTCGTCACCGACGTTGATCATGCCACGCTCGATACGACCGGTACCGACCGTACCGCGACCCTTGATGCTGAAGACGTCTTCGATCGGCATCAGGAACGGCTTATCAGCCTCACGCTGCGGCTCGGGGATGTACGTATCCAAGGCTTCCAGCAAGTCGGCGATACACTTCGAAGCATCGGCGTCGGCCGGATTGGCCAAAGCCGCATTGGCCTGACCGCGAATGATCGGCGTATCGTCGCCGGGAAAGTCGTACTTCTTCAGCAAGTCGCGCACTTCTTCTTCGACGAGGTCGAGCAGTTCCGGGTCGTCCAACAAGTCGATCTTGTTAAGGAAGACCACGAGGTTCGGCACGTTGACCTGACGGGCCAACAGCACGTGCTCTTTCGTCTGCGGCATGGGGCCGTCTGCCGCGCTGACCACCAAAATAGCGCCATCCATCTGGGCGGCACCGGTAATCATGTTCTTGACGTAGTCGGCGTGACCCGGACAGTCCACGTGCGCGTAGTGACGATTTTCCGACTCGTATTCCACGTGCGACGTGGCGATCGTCAGAATCTTGGTCGGGTCGCGGCGGCCATCTTTTTCCGACGCCTTGGCGACTTCGTCATACGCCTTCGACTTGGCCAACCCCTTGGCGGCCTGCACTGCCGTGATCGCAGCAGTCAGCGTCGTCTTGCCGTGGTCAACGTGGCCAATCGTGCCAACGTTCACGTGCGGTTTCGTTCGTTCAAACTTTTCCTTGGCCATTCCAGCAATTCCTCCGCGATCCTAATGTCGCAAACTTTTTTTGTACTGTCCTTTCCGCGTCTTGCCGGCCGCCTCGCCGCGAGACCGAAATCGAACTCGGCCACCGAAACATCTCGGTCGCCAACAGCCTCCAACCAAATCCTTACCTGGGCCTGACGAGCCAAACGAAGGGGTTTAACTCTTACGCGAAGGTCCGCGCCGGGCGTGCACAAGAGATTTTCACCACACCGCCACGCGGGCCGATGCGGGCTGTCACAAAGCTGCTGACGGGACTTGAACCCGTGACCTCGTCCTTACCAAGGACGCGCTCTACCAACTGAGCTACAGCAGCACGTCGGGACATCACCAAACGGCGATCCCTATCGAATAAATCGGGTCGCCCAGTCGGCGTCTAAACCGCGCACGTGCCACAAATAAGACCCATGAGTATAAGCAGCATGCGAAAACCGTCAAACATTGCCCCGACCGCTCATGGCAGATTTTGCCGCACCGCCCGAACCCACCGCTAGCCGCCCCTCAATCGCCCAAATCGTAAAGCAAATACAGCCCCAAAGCCCGCTGCGGCCACTGCTCCAGAGCCAGCCGCTCGTCCTCACTCAGTGGTCGCCGCAACAGCCCGTCGCGCGGCCGCACGAAGACCCGATGGTCCCCCGCCAGCACCGGCAGGTCTGATATCCGTCCCGTCACCGTGAAAGCTCGGTCCAGATAGTACGGCAGCTGCGGCGGCACGATATTGCGAAATTCGTAATTGCCGCGTCGCTCGACTCGATACGGATTCTCGAATAGCACCACCCAATCTCCGGCTGCCGTCGCCGCGTGGATAGCCTTCAAATCCGCGATTTCCTCCGTTGGACGGTCTTGGCGCATGTAAAGGGTCGTCGTCCCTTGAAACTGATACGCCAACGTAGCCGCCAGCAGCACCACCGCCGCCAAGCGCGTCGCCTTCAGGCCGTGCCGCACGCCGGTCTGCCAGATGAGCGTCACCGTCAACGCCGCCGAAAGTGCAAATGCCGGCCCCAGATAAAACATCCAGTATTCGTGCCGCAGGAACTGCCGCCAAAACACCGCCAGCCATATCGCTCCGCTGAGAGTCAGCAGCATCAGGCCGCGTCGCGCCAGTGCCGCCCCTGAATCCGCCGGATTCCCGCCGCGCAGCAGCTTGGGCAACCCAAGCAGCCCCAGCAACAGCACCGGAGCCGTTAGGTTATCAATCGCGTAGCGCCACCAGAGCCCACCGCCGCGACCGCCCGTCACATCCTCGCGCTCACCCGCACGGGAGGTGAAGATCGCGAGCAAATCCGACCAGCGCCCCTCCAACCCGGCGTACACGATAAACGCCAGCATCGACCCCAGCGCGACCAACGCGACCGCGCAAATGATCAAGGCCCGCAAGCGCCGCAAACGCTCCCGCACATCTGTCCCCAACAAAAACAGACAAAACACGCCACCAAACAACACGCCAAACCAGTCGATCCAGATGCCGAGGATCAATCCCAAACACAGCAGCGCCCAAAGGCCGAAGCGCGTGAGGTTATTGGCATCCGCCGCAGTGCGCTGTTTCGACTCGCTTTGCTGCGCTAAACCATCTGCCCCAATTTCCGTTAGCCGCATATATGCGAACACCACCGCCGCGGCACACGCCAAACAAAGCGCCTCGTGATCGACCATACGCCCGAAATACACACTCATCGGCAACAGCGCATAGATCAAACCGAATACAACAGCGACCGTCGCGTTCCATCCGCGCCGCACCACGCAAAGCAACAGCGCAAATGCCCCCAGCGAAAACGCAATCGGTACCAACCGCGCCACGGCTTCACTCTCGCCTAACAGCGTAAACGCCAGCGCAACCAGCCAAACCAAACCGGGCGGATGGGTCGCGTAGATGCTGTATTCGCCGACCGTCGGTACTGCTTCTCCAACAGCCACCACGGGCATGCCCTGATGCAACGACCACGGATAGCGCAGATGATTGCGCGCCAACTGTGAGAAAAACGCCCCGTTCCAATCCTGCAAACCCCACCATGGCTCGGACAGATCGCGCGTTAAGCCGACGCTGTAAACAATCAATAGAAGCACCACGATCCAGGGCCAGCGTTTAGACAAGATCGGCGCATTCACATCGTGTGTGATCGTCTGATCTGACAGAGCGCCCTGCTCGGTTGGTTGCGTCGCTGTGGTCACTACCGCAATCCTCGCGCGGCCTTCCCACAATTTCAAGCGCGCAAAAAAAACGCCGCCCACAAGGGACGGCGTAAAACAAAGTCTTAAGTAGAGATTGGCACTGATCGCCAACGCGTTAGTTCAGCATGGCATCGACAAAGCCCGCGATATCAGTCGCGTCATTCACCGCATCCTGATTCAAATCGCCAATCGCCTGATCCTGCGTGCTGGCAGCCGCCGGATCGAGTAGCAGCGCCACCATTCCCGGAATATCCGCCGTATCAACCACCCCGTTCTGATCGAAGTCGCCGAGCAACGGCCCATCGATGGTAACCGTCAAATCATACGTAAGGTCGGCAAGATTGCTCGCCCCCGACAGCATCGAGTCGTCGCGCGTGAGCAGCCGCAACGTCGCCGTGTAGTCGCCTGCCGGTGCGCTCATACTGTCGAAGGTAAATCCGATTTCCGCAGGCATGTCGGTGATGCCGCCGACGGGGACAAAACCATCAACCGCGAAACGTCCGCTCGGATTGGCATCGAAGGAAGCGTCGTAAACCTCTAACGGCACGGCCAGCGGCGTGTAATCAAACTGAAATACCTCAACTTCAAAGCCATTCAACATGTCAGGCATCGCGTTGAACGCCGCTACAGCCGCAAACGTCTCGGACATATCGCTAACCGAAGGTCTCGCTTTCGCGCGAATAGACCCGTTAATCGACGACAAAAGAGTTGGTGTACTCGGATCGTTGGTCGAAAACGCCAATGTTCCGAGGGCGATTCCCGGCGCATCGGAGGCACGTCGAATCACGACATCAGTCGATGAGCCCGCAGGTATCACAAAGGGTCCCGCACCACTAACACTAACAAATCCCGCCGGAATCGTTGTTAGGTTCACGACCAGATCTTCCGCCGGCGGTGTCGCGGTGTTTGATAGCGTGTAGGTCTTTTCGCTAATACCCCCTACCAATGCCACATCGAAAACGATCACGCCTGTCGGCGTTAACTGGGCTTCTGCCGGACCTACCGGCTCAGTCAGATCAAGATATACCGGTAAATGATCTGAGGATCGCACCAGTGCATCGGCGATGATACTGCCCTCGGGAATGGTGGGCGGATCATTGATGTCGTCGTTGTAGTGCAAGCCGTCATTGCCATACGTCGTATAAGAATTCGCGATGTAGTCGGTTCCGCTCCCGTCCTGAAGCGAATCCGAAATTAAGATGAAATCGAAGCGATCATCCATCCCGCCACCAGCAGCGCCGCTCGCACCAATAGGGCTGTTGTTGATCGGGGATTGCGTATGAATCGCGGCAAAACTGGGGTTGTCGCTCCACGTCCCCGGCTGATCGATCGGGTCGAACGCACGCCCATCGTTATCGCCTTGTGAACCAATGAAATCCACATACGCCGCTTCGGAGCTGCTGTTGACATTAAAATCGCCCAGATACACAAAGTCCGTACCTGCGGGCAAATTGTTCGCATGATTCCGCACAGCGGTTGCCTGCACCGCGCGATCATCTTCATCCGATCCGCTGCTACCGGCTTTCAAGTGCATGGAATAAACGTATAAATCGCTCGCGCCCGATGGATCGTCCGCCGGTCGCATACGCCAGATCGGTGTATCGCGCGGCGACGTATTCAACGTGTCAAAATCCGCCGCGATTTCTGTGAACAGCGCCGAACGGTAATACAACGCGTTATCGAGGCCACCGCCCAACGTCGCGAACGATGCGCGCTCGTAGTGGTTCGGATCACCCCCCGGGCCGCCTGGGCCACCCGACCCGTTCAGCACATTGTTTAAGAAATTCACCGACGCAGTGCTACCCTGAATCTCCTGAATCACCAGAATATCCGGATCGATTTGCGCTAAAACCGTTCGCAACGCAGTCACGCGCGTGGCGTCGGTGGTGTCCGAAGAACTGAGTTGCAGGACATTCCACGTGCAAAGACGGATATCGGCATTGGCACTCGACGTACTCAACGCAACGAGCATTACTGCCAACAGGGCACACCGTAAAACACGAACAATCGATTGATGATCTTTCATGATGCCTTCATTCCACCCATGGAGTGCTTCATTTCCACTTTTCAAACATTATAGACAAAAAAAGCCCCCGACCGAATACATCGGTCGAGGGCAATGTTATTTCCGTCGGATAAATTCACGCGTTAAACGCGCGAATCCGATGCCCTTACGGGGCAAGTTCGAATGTCGGAATCGGACCAGCAAGGCCGCTCGCATCGCAATCCGGCAAACCATTGAAGGATGCGTCGAACAAGTCCGCCAGTACGATACAGTCCGCTGCCGGTACGCCTGCCGAGATGCCGTTTGCCGGAATCTGGAAGACAACCGTCGAACCGATCGCATCGCACGTGCTCGGACACGCCACTTCAAAGCTTTGGCTCGGGAAGGCAAACGCGCCGCAACCGTTCGCCGTAATCGACGAACCATTGTCAATCTGGAAGTAGCAGAAACCGTTCATATCACCCACGGTGCAATCCACACCGCTATCGCAGGCAATCAGGCCCTGCGGATTGGTGGTATCCGGACATGACACCGTTGCACAGGTCATTCCGAATTCGGTCGTTCCGCCCAAGCTGGAACAGATGCTCGAAGACACATCCAGACAGGTTCCGTCGTTCAAACAGCAGGCGTTTAAGTCGAAGAAGCAGTTGGTGGTCAACAAGTCATCCGACTCATGCAACCGAAGCTGCGGGCCAAAGGACAACGAGTAGATACCTTCGATTCGAACGGCCGTCGTACTCGGAATCATGGAACCGATGATCGGCATCGCCGCACCAGCTGCACTGTTCACGCGCACGCTGACCGTAGCCGGTCCACCGTCGGTGACATCGTACGAGGTATCATTGGCAAACGAACCGCTTGCGAGGAACAGCGAACAGTCAAGCTGCACGCGTACGCTCGATAGCGCTTCGCTCTCCGGCGTACCGCCGGTGAAGTCAGTGCTGCTCACGACCGGCACGTTGATCGCCGAACATCCAACTTGACCGGTTACGATATCGCTGACTTCATCGATTCGCAGGAATCGACCGCCGGCAATATCTTCCGTCGTACCCGAAACATTGATGCAATCGCCTTCGCTGAGCGTATCGACCAACGTACCCACAGCCGGGTTGTCCAACTCGTTAAAGACGATGCTCAAACCGCGCGTCGTGCCGGCTGGCCCAATCGGGAAGCCCGACTCATCCTGCACGGTGAAGACACGATCGTCGTTCGTGTTCGAATCGTTATCGACTGTTTCGACAACCACCACCGGACCAATGATGAAGCCCAATCCGACAGCATCGGGACCCTCGGTGCTCGAGATGCCTTGGGCATCGCAAATACCGGCGTCCATACATGTGGTGCCATCGCCACGGAACAGGCCACCCGAATCGGTGCAGTCAAAGGTATTGGAAATCACGCAGCCCATGGTCGTACAGCAAGCCCCATCGGGAGCCACATTCGGCGTACCCGCGGTATCCAAGCTATTCGCCGGATTAAACTCGCCTTGTCGCCAAGCACCCGTTTCGTTCGGCAAGCGGAAAGCGTGTGCCGGAACGAAGGCACCATCAGGACCGACGATCTGCGACGGTACATCGACTGCCATCACGCCACCGGGGCATGCTTCTTGGCCGATCACCAATTGCGTGAACCCATCGATATCGAGACCATCAACAAACGTGTCGGCGTTGATATCCGCACACACATCACCCGTGTTGAGCAGAGCGTTAACAAAGCCCATCACATCGCCCAAATCGCGGGTACCCGAGTTGTCAAAGTCGCCCAAACAATCCGGACAACCCATGCCGCCGCCGCCCATGCCGGGCACCGTCGCATAATGACAAGGCTCGAAACCGAGATCCGAATTCGGGCGGACGATCAGTGCCACGCGATCGAGTTCGGCGACCCACGGTTCAGGGGTATCGAGCAAACAATCATCCAGCGAATCCAGATCATCACCTGCTACACCACCAAAGCCGAAGACCAGCAGGAAGGTGAGGTTGTCACCGTTCTCGAGCGAGAAGCCACCGATGTCGAGATCGATGCCATCATTGGGAACGACGTTGACGTTTGTCGCATCGGCAATCAGGAAGATGCCGTCCATGCCCATCGTTTGGCCGAACAGGCTGATCACGCGATCGACGTTACCGCTACCGGGATCGCCCAGAACCACAATTTGCAGACCCGACAAGTCCGTGCCCGCCGGTCCGGCAAGCTCGATGTAGTCACCGTCGGCACCACCCTGATCCAAGCGAATTTCGTTGAGGACGATTCCTTCCGGAATAATCGTCGGACAACCGCCCGAACAATCGCTGTTGTCACCAAGATACAGTCCGCTCACTTCGATACACGAAACTTCGGTAACGTTCGGCGTACATTCGTTGGTGGCGAAGTCACAGCAGGCGCCAACGCACTCGGCGCCGTCGCCGGCATACATGCCGCCCTGATCAAGACATGCTTCTTCAGTCAGGATCACACAGGTGTCGTCCATGAAGTTACAAGCGCCGGTCGGGCACGTTTCGCCGCCAGCAAACATACCGCCGAGCGTCATACAATCGGCTTCGGTCTCGAGCGTACAAGACGGCGTACCCATTTGGCCCGAACATGCACCGCGCGGATCTGCGACCAGCGTGGTGTAGTTAATCGAACCAAAGGTGGGCGTCGGAATCGTCAGATCGACCGGGATGCCATCGAGCAACGAGAAGTCGGTTGCCAGATTGTACGTGTTGCCAAGTTGGTCGAACGCTTCACCATCAGCCGGATCGTTGATGGCATAGATGATCGAAGGATCAACACTGTCGCGGAAGGCGAGCTGCGGCTCATCACCGGTGAACGGGAAGTTCGTACCACCCAGTTCATCGGCAATGGAATTGGCTTCATCGGCAGCCGTATCATTAATGGTGATCACATCGTACAGCACGGTGATACCCAAGCCCGCAAGATCATCAACGCTGTCGAGCACTTCTACACCAGAGCCGCCGGTGTTCATGATGTCGCCGTTGAAGTTATCCACGAGGAACACGGTGAACGACGGGTTTTCCAAGTCGGGGATGCTCAGGTTGAGAATACCGTCGGCATCGAAGTTTCCGGAAACCGGGAACGCGCGATCCACGAGCGCACCAACACCGTCATCGGTATCAACACTCAGAATCCAACCCGAGAAGAACGTGTTGGCCGGGCCACGTAGCTCGAAGTCCACCATCGCCGGGTCAGCACCCGGAGGATTCGGCTGGAACTCGTTGATGAGAGTATCTGACATGAGGCCGGGACACGTGGTGCCGTCACCATCGTAAGTTCCGGCGTTGTTGACACAGTCTTCTTCGGTTTCAACAGTACAGATCATTCCAACAGTACACGCACCCGTCGGGCACATGCCGTCTGCCGTGAACATGCCGCCGAGCATTGCGCAATCGACATCGGTCGATTGAACACATGCCGGAGCCGACATCAACCCGGAACAGGAACCCACAACCGGGCAAGCCGAGCCGTCACCGTTGTAGGTGCCCCCAGCCATCAAACAAGCATCTTCGGTTTCGATCGTGCAGCCGCCCATACCGTCATCGCAAGCGCCCGTCGGGCAGTTGCCGCCTTCGACGAACGTGCCGCCGAGCGTGGTGCAGTCCGACTGCGTCGTTTCGATACAAGCAGGAGCGGGCGTCAGACCCGAGCAGGAACCAACCGGATCGATGACTGCAGTGATCTGATAGTTTGCAGCACCAAACGTCGTGAATGGACCAGCCGTCAGATCGATCGGCGTGCCGCCGGCATCGGCAAAACCGGTGGCCAGCGGAATGGCGTTACCGTCTTGATCAAAGGCATCGGCATTGGCCGGATCGTTAATCGCAACCAATGTCGAAGGATTGGCGCTATCGCGGAAAACGGCCTGCGGCTCGTCGCCGGTGTAAGCGATCAACGTGCCGCCCAACGTGACTGCGATTGAGTTCGCACCATCGCCAGGCGTATCAATGATGCCGATCGCGTCAAAAACCGTGGTCGTACCCAGTGCCATCAGATCGGCCATCGAATTGATGGTGTCGACACCGGCGGTACCCGTGAACGCATCGACGAGAATGAGATCGAAGCTTGGGTTTTCAAGGTCAGCGATAGACAGCGACAAAATGCCGTTGGCATCGAACATACCCGCAACAGCTTCGACGTTGTTGATGTTGCCGGCGGCATCATCGGTTTCGCGGGCGATCAGGACACCGCTGAATGCAGTGCTGGGCGTACCCAACAATTCAAGTGAACCCGGGTTCGGATCGGTGCCCGGCGGATTCGGTTGAAACTCATTGATCTGCTGTGCATTGGCCACCGAGGCCGCTGCAAGGGTCAATAGACAAAAAGCCGACGTGAGCGCACGCCGTCCAATACCGGAAATCATTCTCTGCCTCCTGATTTAGAGAATTCGCAACGCGTCTATCGTGACGCACATTTTCTGCACACCGGCTAACCAACGTTGACTAGCCAGGAACGACACTGGGTAGGTTGTGGGAAATTGCTTCTTTTCAAACCGGGTGATGCGTGCGGTCGCCTGGGGGATTCCCATCGAGATCCGCGCGGCTCCACCTCCAATTTCAATACTGATAACTTAGACTTGATCCGTTAAGCCCGCTAGACGGAATTGTTAATGTTTCGCTAAAGGTGAACGGCGTATTTCCGACTTCTCGAGCGGAAAAACCCGCCAACACGAGCTTTGTTATTCAGAGCTTTTACATTAGTCGCTTCAAGGAAAGCACTTAGCGTTAGGTCACCATATTTGCCACCCGACGCATCTCACCGCCCCTGTCAGATTCCTGTGAATCACTTCGTCCGGATTGTTCGGCCACCGTCGCCATCAGCGCTCGCCGGAATGCCGCCCGCTTCACCGGAAGGTGGGCAAGATAGAGAAGTTCGCGAAGCGTCTGCCAATCTTCTGCCTCTGCGCGCAAGCGCGACATTTGTCTGGATAGCTCCCCCGCCGCCCGTGTCGCCTCCCGCTCATTAAGGCGCAACCACGCCTCGCAATCCTGCGCCATCGCCGTAAGTGAGCCGTACCCGAAGATCGCGCGAAAACAATCCGGGTTCGCTTGTTGCAACAAGACCGCCATCCGCCCTAGCGCCTTTTCGCGTTGCAAGTATTCATCCCAAGTCAGTCGATGATCGTGCACACACTTCGCGTCCCGCACGTAGCGCACACCTGCAACACCAGCGACACTCAACCGAAAGCCCAACTCAACATCTTCAAAAAATACGGGACGCAACCTTTCATCAAATCCGCCGACCGCCTTTACCGCATCCGCCGGCACGCTCGTATTGCAAGTCCAGAAATGTCGAAAACCGTAGTCTTCCCCATCAATCATCTCTGCTTCAAAAAACACCATCGGCGTTTCGCGCACCAGTGCATCGAATACCGTTTCATCCGGCCACTGCCGCCAGTCGGTGCGACCGACACACATGCCCCCATCGGGCATGCTGCGCTGCGCATTCAGATGCGCCATCAGCCAACCATCTGAGGGGTAACAATCGTCATTGAGAAAGATCAGCAGTTCGCCGCGCGCGTTTGCGATCGCCGCATTGCGCGCCGCCGCCGCCCCGCTTGCTGGTATGCTTAAGATTTGAAAACGAGCATTGAGCGCCGCGGCATCGAATGCTGCCGCGCCATCTTCATCACCATCGAAGACAACAAAAACTTCCAGCGTAACGCCATCCGGCAAAGCCTGTCGTGCGACACACTCAAGACATGTTGCCAACTTCTCCGACCGACCTCGCGTCGGCACCACCACGCTGACAGTCCGCACCATCATGCCGTCAACTCGTGACCGTTTGCTTCGACATGATTAAATCCACGATATCACCAGCCGATTGCAATTCACCAATTTCGGGACCGATCATCTCGATGCCGAATTCGCGCTCGATCGACACGATTAACGTGATATAGCCCACCGAATCCCACTCATCGATGTCCGCCGACGTCGTATTCCGACCAACTTCCAACGCAGGCGCATCGAACACCTCTCGAAACACGCGCTGCAAACGCATCAAAATCTGCGCTTCCGCTACGCCACCATCTTTGACATCAGTCGACACGGCACTCCCTTGCTTAACTCGCCTGCTACATCAACCTTCCGGATTCAACACACCCACCTGCGCCGCTCCGCGTACCACCATATAGCCAGTGTTGGCCTCCGTAATCCGAATCTTCAGTACTACCGTGTGCGTCGCCGGCGATTTGGCCTCGATCCGGGCCAACACCAGCAGGTCCTCGTCGATCGGTGCCGGGCGCACAAACGTCAGTTTCATCGATTGCAGCAAGCCATTCGGCCCCGGCAAATGCACCCCCACCATGCGGCTGGCCAACGCCCCCAGCAACATGCCATGTGGAATGCGACCGTCGAGCCCGTGCTCGATCGCCGCGTCGTCGCTCAGATGCATCGGGCTGGTATCGCCCGAAAGGGCCGCGAACCGTTCGATTTCATCGATGGTAATGCGATGATGAAAGCTGGCCGTCATGCCCACCATCAAATCATCGAACGTCAACGCGTTACGCGGATCGGACGGCTCATCAAAAATTCGCTGCGCGGGTAGCTCTGCCATGATGCTTAAATATCCAATATCTAGGCGGACGACGATCACCCGATCGCCACCGCCTCGTGAATGTGTTCTTCCCCATCACTCGGTCTGATAACCAAAAATCATCGACCAATTCGGCACCTTGCCTGCAGCGCTTTTCACGCACTTGGTGGGCAGCATCACACGCGTCTCGTCAAGCGACGCTCTACCACACGACGATACTACGAGTGAGGTGTTTCCACTCGACAACACGTCGTCATCAGGAGCGGCAACATGCAGGAATTGCTCATCGAATCGGAATCCGAACGCCGCGGCCTCGACCGCCCCGTCGGCACGCGCCATTACCGCGCCTTTGTCGGCCCCACGCAGCGTTACGACCTGATGTCGGCCAATCAGTTTCAGGTCATGTGCCGACTTGGCCTACGCGAAGATCATTACCTGCTCGATATCGGCTGCGGCTCCCTCCGAGCGGGTCGCCTGTTGATGGCGTACCTGTTGCCCGGCCGCTACCACGGCATCGAGCCCGAGCGCTGGGTATTGGAAGACGGCATTCGCGCAGAAACCGGGCGCGAATTCATCAACATGAAAGCGCCGTGCTTCGATCACAATCGCGACTTCGACCTGGGCGTGTTCGGTCGCTCGTTCGATTACATGTTGGCCCAGTCAATCTTCACCCACACGCCCGTCCACGAGATTCGCAAGTGCTTCACGAACGTGGCTAGCAGCTTACGTCCGACCGGCCTGTTCGCGGCCACCTTTAAACAAGACGAAGTCGAAGACTACGATGGCGACGAGTGGATCTATCCGCATCAAGCGCGTTATCGCCGCAGCACGATGCAAGCCCTCGCCGAAGACGCCGGTTTATGCATCAGCTTTCCCGAGTTCGATCATCCCGGCTTACAAACGTGGATGATTCTCAGTCGCGCCGAACGCGGGCCCTGGCGTGAAGACGAAGCCTAACCTGTCACGCAATTACCATGACGACAACCGTGAATGAAACCAAGCCGCCGTTCTTTACCGCCCGCGCACAAGCGCAACCTTACAACCTGCCCGAGCGCAGCCTCTGGAACGCCGAGCGTTTCAAGCACGATCATCTTGGCATCGATCTTAGACCGTATTTCGATCTGCAACCCGACGATCGCCTACTCGTGCTCGGTAGCTGCTTCGCGCGCGATTCGATGCATGGCATGTTGCAGCGCGCCATCGGTCGCCTATCCAAGCAAGACCGTGAACCACTCGGCGCGCAACTGGGCCATAAATACAACGCGCCGAGCCTGCTGCAAGCGCTGCGCTGGGCACGGCAACAGTCTTTCAACGACGATCTATTGATCGAACTATCCGACGGCGATTGGTTCGACGGCCACCTTCACCCGGTCAGCCATCAGCCCAGCAAAGAAGCCGCCCTGCAACGCCACGTGGCTGCTCTGCAAGCACTCACCAACGACCTTCAGCAAGCCACGATCGCCGTGCTGACATTCGATAACATCGAGTACTTCGTCGACTGCCATAGCGACGCCATCCTAAACACCCCGCCGCCGATTGATTTGATTGATGACTTTTCGGCGCGTTTTACGTTTCATCGCGCCAGTGCCGAAGAAACGCAGCGCGATATCAAATCGATCTGTGGCGAATTGTGGAAGGCCAATCCGGCTCTGCGCATCATCACCGCCGTCTCGCCTATTCCCATCGACGCGACCTTTTCGGGCGACGACATCTTGGTCGCCAACCAATTGTGCAAGTCGACCTTGCTCGTGGCATTGCAGACCGTCGTGCGTGAGTTCGCAGCTCAGGACCGACCGATTCAATATTGCCCGACGTATGAATTGATAACCTTGCAACCCCAACGCGACCAGGTTTGGCGCGAACGCGACCTCAACGACGAACCCGACGGTCGCCACCTGCAAGACGCATTCGCACGGCGAGTGCTAACGCCCTTGGCTAAAGAGGCTATGAAGCAGTGACATTGGCGTAAGAGGATGAAAAAATTCAGGGCCCTAGCGAAATAGACAATCGGTTGTCTTTTATAAACTCAAACAAATTTGCCCCGATCGTATAATTCAAACCATAAAATGCGTCATCGCACGCCTCAAGTTCATCTTCTTGATCTTCCGTCAGATCATCACATGCTGCAGTAACAATCGAAGCCGTTAGATCCTTAACTCCCAATGCCGCTATCGCCTTCTCGGTGACGGCCGCAAATTCAGTGCATCCAATCTGTTTTAGAGATTCAACAATTATTGCTGTAAACTGAGGCACATTGGCAAAAAACTGAGCATGCCCACCATTATTGATTTCGCGCTCATATGATTCGATCGCGAGAATCGTCTTTTCGACTCGTGTAAGCGAATCCAGCCCAACCTGCATCGCCTTAGCATCCAATGCTGATTCAAATGCAAGCAAAATCGAGTCGACCCGATGCGTCGGTGCCAATAAGATCAATTCATCGACCGACTGGCCCTCATATCCGTCAAGGAATACTGCGTCGCCCATTTGATGCTCCTATTCGCATATCCGTCGATACTTCAAATCTTGAACTACTCTAAATATCGCGCACCCGCTCCGGATCCTTGATCAACGAATTCGCAATGGTCACGCGCTGCATCTCGCTGGTGCCTTCATAAATCTCGGTGATCTTGGCATCGCGTAGGTAGCGCTCGACTTCGCTTTCTCGGCAATAGCCCATGCCACCGAAGATTTGAATCGCGTTATTGGCACAGAACGTTGCGGTTTCCGATGCAAACACCTTCGCCATTGCCGGCACGTACACATTGATCTTGCCGGCAGCCTTCAACGCGGCACCCTTGTAAATTAGTGCTCGTGAAGCGGCGACCCGCGTGGCCATATCGGCGATCTTCCATTGAATCGCTTGATAATCGCCAATCGGATGGCCGAATTGCTTGCGTTCGCGGGCATAGTCGATCGAACGATCGAGCGCTGCCTGTGCGATGCCCAACGCCTGCGCCGCAATGCCGATGCGACCGCCATCGATCGAATGCAACGCGATGCTCAACCCGCGCCCGCGCTCGCCCAACAGCGCCGATTTCGGAACGCGACAATTGTCGAAAATCAACTCGGTCGTACTGCTGGAGCGAATGCCCAGCTTATCCTCATGCTTACCGACTGTGATGCCGGGCGTGTTCTTCGGCACCAGCAGCGCCGAAGCATTGCGTTTGTCCGTATCTTCGGTGCGTACGTAAAGTAGAATCAGATCGGCCTCGGCACCGTTGGTGACCCACAGTTTGGTGCCGTTAATGACCCACTCATCGCCTTCGAGCACGGCACGACACTTCATCGAACCCGCATCCGAACCCGAACCTGCTTCGCTCAAACTAAAGCAATTCAGTACTTCGCCCGCCGCCATCTTCGGCAGCCAATGCGATTTCTGCTCGTCGGTGCCATACTTAACGATCGGGTCTACCACCAACGAATTCTGCACGCTGTTGATCACCCCCAACGCCGCGTCGGCGTACGACAACTCTTCCACGATGATCGTCGAACAGATCGCATCGAGACCGGCACCGCCGTATTGCTCCGGCACACAGATACCCAAGTAACCCATTTCACCGAGCTGCTTGATGATATCGTGCGGAAACGCACCATCGATATCGCGCTGCATCGCGCCCGGTGCCACCACGTTGCGGGCAAAATCGCGAATGCTGTCGCGTAGCATAATGTGGTCTTCGCTCAGCTCGTAACCGAAGGGAATACCCTCGGCGAGATACGGGTATGGGTCGGTCATCTGGGTCATATCAACTTGGCTCCGCTCTTATTTATCGCAATACTGCTCTGTCTGTTTATTTTGATCGCCGCGTATATCGCGGCGGGCTGTTTTCGTGATTCAATCGGCCATTATCCGGCGGCGCGACGCGCATATTCACCGCGCGCGATCAACATGCGTTGCACTTCGCTCGAACCTTCGCCGATTTCGCACAACTTGGCGTCACGCACCAACCGTTCGACGCAGACGTCTTTGGTATAACCGGCACCACCGTGGATTTGAATCGAATCCCAACCCACGCGCGAGGCCATCTCGGATGCGTACAGCTTGGCAATCGAACTCAACTGCTTATCCGGCGCGCCGGCATCGTGTGTGCAAGCGGCCTGCCGCACCAAAATGCGCGCCGCTTCCACCTGAGTTTCCATGTCTGCCAGCTTCAACTGGATCGCCTGATGGCCGTGAAGCGGCTTGCCCATACTCTGTCGTTCGGCCGCATACTTAATCGCTTCTTCCAAACAGCCGCGGCCCAAGCCGACCGACAGCGAGCCGATTGTGCAACGACCGCGGTCCAGCACGCGCAGCGCATCGATATAGCCTTCGTTCAAGTTGCCGCACAGGTTTTCTTCGGGAATTTCGCAGTTCTCAAAATTGACCGGCACTGTATCGCTGGCGCGCATGCCCATTTTGTCTTCCGGCTCGCCGATGATCACGCCCGGTCGATCGCGTTCCACGATAAAGCCTGAGATCGTACGCGCCCCGCGCTTGCCGATTTCGGTACGTGCGATCACCACAAACACACCGGCACGCTTGGCATTGGTGATCCAGAACTTGCTACCATTGAGCTTCCAACCGTTGGCCGTCTTCTCGGCACGCGTCGTCAGCGCTTCGGCGTCGGTGCCGCATTCGGGTTCGCTTAAGCACCAGGAGCCGATCACTTCACCCGTCGCCAGCTTGGGCAACCATTCGGCTTGCTGTTGTTCGTTACCGGCCAAACGAATATGCGTCGTACACAAACCCGAGTGCGCCGCAATAAACAGCGCAGTCGCCCCGCACCAACGCGCGATCTCTTCGACGATAACGGTCATGCCCAACAACCCTTGCCCGGAACCGCCATATTGCTCGGGCACAGTCACGCCGAGCAAGCCAGCCTGCCCCATGGCTTGAATCACGTCGTCGGGAATCCACTTTTCATCATCCCACTTTCGCGCGTGTGGCGCGATCTGTTCTTCCGCAAATTTCCGAGCCAAATCCCGAAAAGCCGCTAGGTCTTCGGACAGGTCAAAGTTCATCGTTGCCATATCGTGTTGTGTCTCTCTGAATCGGATAGAAATAGAAGCGCGGAGTACCCCACGCCGATGCTTCCATGTGACTGAAACTGTTTAGATTTTAAGCGTAATGCCTTGTCAGTCAAAGCGTTGTCGCAATATTGAAAACTGCTATACATACGCTCGATGACGTAGTAAAGCGTTTTGGCATTTCGCTTTGCACGCGCAACCTAGTCGTTAATCGACCACGTCGCGCCATCGCGCTGCACGCGTCGATATAGCGTGTCGCGTTCGATCGGATCGAAGCCCGCCTCATGAATCAGACGACCCAAGGCATCCACTGTAAGTTCCTGATGCCGATTGCCGCTGCCGCCTTCGCGCTTGGTTATATCGTATTGCACCACAGTGCCGTCGATATCATCGACGCCCCACGACAAAGACATCTGCGCCAACTTGGCACTCTGCATAATCCAGAAAGCTTTGATATGCGAAAAGTTGTCGAGCATTAGGCGACTGATCGCCAGCGTCTTCAGATCATCCAACCCTGTCGGCCCCGGTCGATCGTCAAACTCGCTGCCATCTGGGATAAACGAGAGCGGGATAAAGCAGTTAAACGCCGCCTTACCGCGCGCTAACGATTCATCCTGATGATCACGAATCTTCACCATGTGCGTCACGCGTTCGGCCGGTCGTTCGATATGACCGTAAAGCATGGTCGCATTCGACGGAATGCCCAGATCGTGCGCCGTCCGATGCACATCAAACCAACCCTGCTCGCCAACTTTGTTGCGAAACGCTTCATCGTGTACTCGGTCATCGAAGATTTCCGCCCCGCCGCCGGGCAGGCTTCCTAGCCCCGCATCGCGCAATTGCGTTAACACTTCTGCAATCGATAGACGCGGCTTCGCGATGCGCCCGAAGTGAATAATCTCGATCGCGGTAAATGCTTTAATGTGCAATGTCGGCGCCGCTTCTCGAATGGCGCGACACATGTCTAAATAATATTCGAACGGCAACTTGGGATGCAGGCCACCGACGATGTGAACTTCGGTCGCCCCATACTCCGCCGCCGCTTTGGCCTGCGCGGCGATATCCTCAACCGAATATTCGTACTCATCCGCCGGGGCGTCGTGCAACAAAGACAAATGTATATCACCGCCGCCGCTGGCAATACCACTTTGCGGTGCATCGTTATCCGCGCTCGCCTGGACTGCGCCATTCTTACCCGTCGGGTAAGGTCGATAGAACGAACAGAACTTACAACGCAACACGCAATAATTCGAATAGTTGATATGACGGTTGATGTTGTAATAGGTCGCGCGACCGTGCAGTCGTTGGCGCACTTCATTCGCCAACCGCCCGATGGTGAAGATGTCGGGCGACTCGAATAGTCGTACGCCGTCTTCGTAGCTCAACCGCTCGCCGGCGCGTACGCGAGCGGCAATGTCATTCAGGCCGGCTTGGGTCTTCGTCGTGATCATATCAATTGGAATATAGATGAAATGCCGCCGAAATGCAGTCGTCGACAATAAGCAGCGATCGGATTTGAAAGCAGAGAAAAACGACCCCGAGTCGATTCGAACGACCAACCTCAGCCTTCGCAGGGCTGCGCTCTATCCAATTGAGCTACGGGGTCAATAACATCGCCGAATCGGGAAGTTTAGATCGGTTCCCGACGATGTCAATGCAACAGGAGTCTCGGCCTGCCCCGCAGCAGCGACTTCCATTCCCAAAACACATCGCTACGAGGCTGCCTCCGAACTCAGAATACGCAGCGCCTTACACAATCGCGCCGCACACCGTCGCGCCCCTCCCTTCACGATTGCGCCCCGTCAAATGCCCAGACCCTGTCCCAACACTCCCCTGCCACTGCCCCAACACGCCGCCGCCCATGCAGGGACGGGTTAGGGGAGAGTTGCGTCACTTGGTGAAGCCCAACTTATTGCAGGCACGCGAGTAGTCAGAAATTCGGTCTTGGGATCGCTTCCAGTCGAATGCCAATATGTCACTATTCGCAGCCAGACCGTCTCGCGACCTTCTATCTTCTATTATGGCCAGCACCTGCAAAACCTCCCATGCGAAACGCCGGCGTTGAGAGCCTAGCCTGATCATCGAGTGGCTTGGTATGCAGGCAGGCCGCTTTCACAACCTTGTGTCCCTTCCTCAATTCCTTTGGGGGCGTAAAGCCACCGGTACGCTCACTGCCAATCCATTCTAAAACCGCGATTTGCGTCCCATAACCCGACCCTACGGCTCGCAAATATGACACTGTTCCACGATTTTTTGATGTTAACCAGAACTTCACGCCGATTATGGGGGTATAATACCGTAGTAAGACGCAGGGGCGAAATGAACCCCATCGCGCAACCGCCTGTAAGTCATTGATTGACAGGCACTTAAATTCGGCTTCTTTCCCCTCCGGAAAGCACTGAGATCGGCCCTGAGCCGCTCAGTGCTTTCTTTTTTTCGGGGGTGTCAAGCGGAAAATAGATAAAATTTGAGGAATTTAGCGATTTTGTGATTTCTTCCGGCAATAGCGATCATTCATCGCGTACTGGGCGATCGCGCCCGAGCAACATATCCGGGAAACGGGCGACGATGCTGTCCGGTGGAGCCAGACGGGCAGCCTTTTGCAAGTCATTGAGGCCGTCTTCGCGCAAGCCCGAATACGTCTCCAGGTAGCCCAGCAAGAAACGCAGTTCGTACTGCTCGCGGACTTGCAACAGCGACTCCAAATCGGCACGACGACGATCAAAGATATCACCCTGCCCCACCAACGCCGGCAAATCGAGTGCAAACTGGGCGATCTCGGGAAATCGCTGAATCCCCATCTTGATCGACGCCACTGCCGTCATGTAATCACCCGCCGCCGCCAACGAATGGCCCCGCCCCAGTAACGGTAGCGGGTTATCACCATCGGCAGTCATCGCAGACTCAAAGTGCCGCGCCGCCAGATAGAATTCGCCCCGCCGCAGCGCCGCTTCGCCCAGCGACATGTGATAGTTCACGAGGCTTCGCGAACCTGCGACAAACGACTTGATGGGGCTGTCGATGATGGACTCATAGCGTTTGCGACGACGCTCCGCAGCCTCATCCACCTCATCACTACGCGCATCAATGCCGTCAATATCGCGACCTTCGTTCGCTTCACCGCGATTGAACGGCGAGGACCTCTCGCCAATACCCTCTGCCCCCGTCGGGAAGCTCCGCTCGCGCGGGTCGCCTCGTCGCCCGTTGCGGCCATTATCCATTGGATTCGCTTGCGTTGGTCCATCCGATGTCGGAGCTCGATCGCGCAGCGCATCGATCATGCGCGTGTAAAGATCGTCGCCAGTCGTGGGTGTATCCCCAAAGGGCGTACGTTGTGTGATACCAAGTTGCAATCCTGTTGACGAATCACCTATTGATTCGCCGCTGGCGGACGTACCATTCGCCGACTCATTACCCCGAATTTGATTCGACCGATTTAGCAAGTCTTCTCGCGCTATGCGTCTGGAGACTGAATCGCGGCCAGATCGATTGATAATATCCTGCACCGTGTTGTTCGACGATTGATCGCTCGATGCGGCACGCGAGTTGGCAAGCTGGCCGGGAGATCCAAACAAAGTAGATTGCGCGATCGATGCGAAGACATCCGCATTGGCGAAGTCTCCGCGCCCCCCAACCTCCGAACCATCGAGACGAACCTGGCGCAACGAACCCACTCGATTGTTGCGCAGATTGATTAATACACTGTTGATGCGCGAGCCCCGCGCATCGAGTGGGCGATCCAAATCATCATCAAGTGGACTACCCATTACACCCGGTACGCCACGATTGACGTTGATACCCGGCGAAAGCATCGTCGGCGAACCCGGAATATTGCGTTGCGCTCGGATCATCCCCAGATCGGCAAATGTATTGCTTTGATCGAAGTAAGCCGAGCCGGTCGGAGCTGGGCGACCGCTGCGCAATTGCGATATGTCGACGCTGCGCGCGCGAAAATTTGCCAAGCCTGCCGACGGTAACACCACGCGGAATTGATTCGGCCCCGGAATAGGCGAACCCCCTTGGAATCCGCCGAGGCCCGTGACGTTCCCTTGAATTAGGTTGTTCGCCGTCACGCCCGCATCAAACTGAAAGCGACCGGAAGAAATACGCGTATTGAAACGACCGCCAATCGCACGGTTGTTCGCATCGAACATTCGACCGGATTGCTGATTCGTCCGGTAATCAATGCGGTAATCAGTCTGTGCGTGGAGCGATTGCTGGGGAAGAAACACAACAAGACCAACAATGAAAAACACTCTCAGCATGGTGGGCCTCCAGTTCAGACACGTGCCCATAACGCGCATGCAAACTCCATCGACCAATAATCCTAGGCAAATTAGGAGGCAATTTAAAGGCATCCACCGTCACAACCTGTGAGGGATGGGCCCCCAGTGTTCAAAAGAGGAGGTTGGGACCAGATTTCTTCAAGTTGACCGGGAGACGTAACGGGATTGGCCGCACCCGTTTCATCCTACCGCAATGATCCGCCCGAGAAATATCTCGCTTCCCTAAAAACGGCAATCGCACAACCCTGCACACCAGCAGACGCGTCGATCATGAAACAGGTCGAATGCCAAGCACACCGCCCGAACATGCATATCCGCCGCGCACGTCAGCCAGCCAGCGCATTTTTCAAAGCAATCTCGCGGTCCGGGTTGGTCAGATTTGATCGAAGTACTCGCTTACCAGCATGACTCAACAACCACGGCATGACGCGACAACCACGGGATGACGGCAATTCAATTTATCCCGGAGGGATCAAAGGAAAATAGCCCCCCACATCGTGGGGGGACAAGGTTTACGTATCGCATTGCATCCCGGAGGGATAGCAGGAATACCACGCGACGTTCCCTTCGTCCTTACAGGACAAAAGACGCGCCGGGTCACCTGCACAACCACCGTTGAAAACGGTGGGCTATTTTCCAACGATCCCTACCGGGATCGACAAATCGATTCTACCTTCGGGATGACACACATTCCGATCGGACGCGAAAATCCGGGAGCGTTGATTTTAGAGACTGAGGACTATCGATCAGAGCCCAATATACTCGACTGAAATTTGCTTTAGCCCGCCGACCGCTAAAGCGGCCTTACCGCGCTGGTAGAGACTTAGACGCCCGTCTAACAAGCCATGACTCTACCGAACAGGCCTAGTCTCGGCCCGACGCAACGCTCACACGGCAACGAAGCTCATGCAATAACGCATCAATCTGCGGTCGCAGGCCCGATCGATCAATCGCCGCGGCCAATGCAGCATTGCTATCTGCCTGCGTCGCGGCTTTGTACACGTCTTTGTCACCGGCCAACACCCACCACATACGGAAGTGGCAATCCTGAAATAACTGGTATGTCTTCGCGTCAGACGCTTGACCGCCACCAGCAGACGATGCTGCCCAAACATCCTGATCCAGCAGGCATGGCAACGGCGGCGGCAAATCGTCCCGTACCATCACCGCGTTCGACTCGCCTGGCTGCGAAGAACTGGTCAGCTGAAGCAGCAGCCCTTGTGGCTTCACAGTCGGTTGCACCTGCCATGCGGGCACAAGCACGCCATCGGGCCCGAATTTTAACGAACGCTCCCGACCGCTCTTAAAGAGCCGGCTCAACTTGACCTTACTTTCAGCTTGAGCCGCCGTGGCCTGATTCACCAAGTCGAGCCGTACGCACAGCTCCAAAAAACGATTGCGCCCTTCTTTGGCCTCTGCCGGTACAGCGATCGTTTCAACGATCCATTCGATAACGCGCTCGGGATTCATGGGCATTTTCTGGTAAGCCGCATTGATCGCGTTCGCAAAGCGCTGCGTTTCTGCTTCACTGTTATCCTTCGGGTCCGGCGGCGGGTTATCGGCAAAGTCGCGTTCGACTGACCACTGGTCGGAGATACGGTTGTCCAACTCAATTCGCAACAGCCCGAGTCGCCCTTCATCCAGCGTAAACGACGCCCCTGCAAAATCGACATAGTTCGCCGCCCGCTTGCGCATGCTGTTGAGCCAGCCCTTCGGAAGGCCGGCAATCGGCGCTTGGCGTTGATTACCATCCTGAGCGCTTGCCACCGGCGGCATACACCACCCGCACAAAAGCATCGTTGTGATTGAGGCCAACACACCGGCGCTCATCACACGCTTTCGACGATCAAAAAAACTCAGCACCATGGCATTCGCCTCCTGTCGGTCAGAACGCGCTCGCAACTGTCACGGAAAGCTCACGCCCCTAACGATTAAGGTTGATCAGCAAGTCGCGGGCAGTTGGTATAAACAACTTAGACCATGCAAACGGCAGTTACGAGATCAGCACAATCTATCGCTGAATTCTCAAAGGCGCTCTCAATGAGCCGATTCTAGTTTGTCGCGCACCCTAGCGCCGCCGTCGAGTCGACCCTAGCGCGCACAAGCCCAACAAGCTGACCGTCGCCGGCTCCGGAATACCGCCGAACGTGATCGTAGCCAATCTGCCGCCGAAGGTGCCAATATTTGCACCGTTTGTTCCGGACCCGCTACCAAAAGTTACTGGATCGACGCCGAATCCGGAAAGCAACGCCCACGTGTTTGCACCGATCACGCCATCAATCGCGATTGTCTCACCCGAGATCCCAAGCGACGTGTCGATCTCGAACGTGATGGTCCCGATTAGGAAACCATCAGCAGGTGGGATCCCGACAAAGAAATTCCCTTGACCAAAGTGGCTCAGTAAATTCCCCGGCGCGAATCCAGGCTCAACAATATTCGCACCGGCTCCGGTCCCAGGGCCCGCCAGATTAGTGGTCGTATCGGAGACCCGAATTTTGCTCGAGCTAGTTACGAGCGTCGTGCTCGTCGATGCCAAATTCCCACCGTCCGGCGTAATGTTGGCAAGCATTTCAACAGTAAAGGTCGCCGTGCCAATGTTAGGCAAACTAAAGAAAAGCTCATCACCGGGACTGCCATTTTGAGTCACGGTGATATTGCCACCAGCAGAACTGCTACCATCAACGAAATTCAGCCAGACATCGGCGCCGGCATACAAGGCTTTCGACTGGCTTAATGCTATTACAACTATCAGGGTCCCAAGAAACTTTTGCATTGCTTCTCTGCCTTTCTCTGATTGGATGGACCGCTAAAGACATCTTAGCCAAATTTGACTCTTGACAATCAACACGCTCAAGAGCACCTCAATAAATCGCGGTAGGGGTGCTTTCCTAATAAATAGCAGTCCACTGCTAACCCTTAATTGACACCATTATCAACCACCTGATCAGCGACATGCAATTGATACCGCACTTTTTCTGGAACGATTGCCTCCCAACGACATACACTCGGGTTGCAACCGACACGAAGCCTCTCGATCGCCATTGGGTTTCAAATCTGCCGAGTACATTACCTGTCTCTCTGGATAACTGATGCCTCGACGATTTTCAGCGGCGGCGACGCACTAACGCGATGGTTCCGATGCCGAACAGGCACAATGTGGTCGGCTCGGGAGTCCGAATAGTGGCGAATGTGCCTGCGTATTCTCCGAAGTTGGCACCGTTGGTCCCCGGACCATCACCAAAAATCACCGGATCGACCCCTACGCCGGCAAGCAATGCCCATGTCAAATTTCCGATCAAGCCGTCGATTGTTATTTCAGTGCCAGGGTCATTGTCAAAATCGAGATCAAATGTGATCGTACCGATCAAGAAGTCATCCGCTGGAACCAGGCCCACCATAAACCCACCTTGGCCGAAGTGCGTCAAAATGTTGCCCGGCTCAAAGCCACTTTCAATGATGTTCGGACCGAGGCCGTTGGTAGGAGCAGGCAGCGTCGCCGTGGCATTCGATACGGCAATGCTGCTGGCATTGGTCGTTAAAGTCGTGCTGGTGGTTGCCAAATTACCACCATCCGGCGAAATGTTTGCCCGCAACTCAACCGTGAAAGATGCCGCGCCAGCAAAGTTGGTGTCGATAAGCAGCTGAGCCCCCGGGCTACCATTTTGCGCAATCGAGATATCACCAGACGCACTGCCGTCTACATAGTGCATCCAAACCAAGGCCCCTGCATTTGCGGACACGGGGGCCGCTAAGATCGAAAGCAAGACTACCAATGCCTGCCCTAGTTTAATCATCGCTACTCTCCTCAATGTTCATTTATGTGGAAGGGATACACCAACAACGAACGTTCGCGTATCAAAACGCCCAGAGTCGAGTCCGGACATTATTGAAGTTTCTCTGTGCCTTTCGCCATTATGACAGCAATCTCTCAACATTGATAATAAAATTGGGCGATTTTCATGGGTTGCTAATGGCAATTCCAAAAGACATGTTTGGCCTATTGAATCTGCAATACTCCGCAGGGATTGTTGGTTGACAACCTGAGATCAAATGTAAGCCGCCGTAGCAGCCTGGGCGTAATTCCCAGCCTTATCATTGGCCCTCGATCTGCACTCATTAGGGACCTAAAAAAGTGATCGTGAGGCAATGCCGAAGAAAAACCTACCGATCGGTCAAACTTGCAAAATCTTAGTGCACCTACGCACACAGTATTTTTCTTAGGATACTACAGCGCACAAAAAAACTGGCGACCGAATAACAACTCGATCGCCAGCTCAATTTACGTTTCACAAATGCGACCGATGATCGCATTCAATGAATTCGCCGTGCCGAAACTTAGCGGCGGCGGCGGATCAGCGCAACAGCGCCGAGGCCGAGCAGGCTCAGCGTGGCCGGCTCAGGAATGTTGCGGATGGTGGCGAAGGTGCCGCCAAACTCGCCGAGGTTAGCACCGTTGGTGCCAGGACCGTCACCGAAGATGACCGGGTCAATACCTGCACCTTGGAACGCCCAAGCGGTGTTACCGATCGAGCCGTCGATCGCGATGTCGAAACCATCTTCGCCATTGCTCTTGTCGATCACAAACGTGATGGTACCGAGCAAAAGACCGTCACCAGGGGTGATACCAAAGAAGAAGTCACCTTGGCCGAAGTCGTTCAACAACGGTCCAGGAGCGAAACCGGGCGTAATCTGATTGAGGTTCGCACCGTTGGTGGGTCCGAGAAGGTTAACATTCGATTCCGAAACGGCAATGTTGCTCGAATTGGTCGATAGGTTGGTGCTGGTCGAGCTAAACGCGGCCGCGAGGTTGACATTGGCGATAACATCAACCGTGAAGGTTGCCGTGCCCGTTTGCGGCTTTTCCAGGATCAACTGGGCACCCGGGCCACCGTTCTGGATCACCGTGAGATCACCGTCAGAAGCGCTACCACCAGTGTAGTTCATCCATACCGTGGCGCTAGCGTTTGCTGCGACAGGTGCGAGAGCGAAGGCAGCTAAAGCTGCGATCATGCAAAACGTCTTCTTCATCTTTCTTTTCTCCTCCTTGCTCCGTGGCAAGAAATTTCAGGGGTTACCGACGCCTACGACCGGTCAAAACATTTGACCGTGGCTCAAATGCCGTAAACGCGATACGGTCTCTAATCAAACAGTTAACTCACTCTACGTGAAACTGAAAACACACGCAAAGCGATATTCAACCGATACGGTGTGCCGTGCCGTAAACGTGCCTGCCTTGAGAATTCAATACACACACGACTAAACAGTGACACAACTTACTTTCAGAACATCCAAGTTCGAACAAACTGCATCCTGCTAAGATCTGCTGCTTCTAGACAGCAACAGAGCGAGAGATTCAAATCGCTGGCCGGGCCAAGAAGACCCGGCCAGCAGATGATCACTTTTCTAACGAGCCATACCTGATACGACAAGACTCGCTGCTGCATCTACCGATCACCGCGTCTAGCGGCGGCGGCGAATCAAGGCGACTGCACCGAGGCCAAGGATGCTCAGCGTAGCCGGCTCAGGAATGTTGGTGATGGTAGCGAACGTACCGCCCATACCACCAGCAACACCACCATTAACACCAGGGCCAGCACCGAAAGTTACCGGGTCGACACCGCTACCGGACAGCAACGCCCACAGCGTATTACCGATGGTACCGTCGATATTGAACGAGTCACCAGCTTCAGCCGGCGTCTGCTTATCAATCTCAAAGGTGATGGTACCCAACAAGAGGTTGTCACCCGGGGCGATTCCAACAAAGAAGTCACCCTGACCAAAGTCCTGCAAAATGACACCCGGCGCGAAACCCGGTGTCGGCGTATTGAAGTTTTCGGCATTGGTCGCGCCGAAAAGGTTGACGTCAGATTGCGACACGCGAATGCTGTCACCATCGGTCGTCAGGTTGGTGCTGGTCGAAGCCAACTGACCGCCATCCGCAGAAATATTGGCGAGCACGTTCACCACGAACGAAGCGTTGCCAGACAAGCCCTTCGTCAGCTGCATTTCTTGGCCAGCAGCGCCGTCTTGGACCAGCGTTACGGAATCACCGCTGACAAACTCAAACCACACGTCCGCACTTGCGTTCGCCGAAACAGGGGCGACGACAATCGCGGCCAGAGCGGCCAATGTGAAAAACACTTTCTTCATCGTTCTTCTCTCCTTCTTGCTCTACGGCAAGAAATCTAAAAAGGTCCTGAGTTATAGCAAACTCGCCGTTACTGGCGACGCCACACTTTCAGGGCAAGGAAACAATTTGTTCAAACCAATCTCTGGGGAGGCAGAGCGCTGGGCTCCGCCTTATTTACACTGCCAGTTCGACTCAGCAATCGGCTGAGCCGAACTAGGCTGTGATAAAGAGCAATTCAAACGCAATCTAGCACGCGGTGCAGCCACCACTAGCAGCAGACTGGGTCGGCAGAATTTGACCGAAGTCCAGACCGTTGAAGTTGCCGTCACCATTGAAGTCACCAGTGAAGACCTGAGCCGGAGTGGCGGTACCACCCGAAGCAGCCGACTGTGCCGGAAGGATCTGACCGAAATCCAGACCGTTGAAGTTACCGTCACCGTTGAAGTCACCCTTCTGGCGGGTCACGATCACAGCGTCGGCGATTGCCGAGGTGGCGCCTTCGTTGTCACCGTTGTCCGGCGAAGCGTCAGCAACGGCACCAGCGTCAAAACCGAAGTTAAGAGCAACAGGACCCGAACCACCAGCCGAAACTTGCGTGACGAGCAGGTTGTTGACGCTCAGGAAAACTTCGAGGTTGGCTTCGCAACCGCCGACGTTGCAGTCTTCGGCAGTGAGGTCAACGGTAGCGAGGCGGTAGGTGTTACCAGCCTGAATACCGAGCGAAGCGTTGAATGCAGGCGTAGCACCGTCAACAGGAACGCGGACAGCCTTGATCGTACCACCGGTGGTGTCGCCACTGCCGGTCGTGTCATTCCAAGGGTTGCCCGCTAGGCCGTTGCCGGTCTGATCAACTTCGGCGGCCGTGTTGTAAATCGTGAGGCTCGAAGCCGAGAGGCCGGCTTCGTTTGCGCCTGGAGCGCTAATCGAGTAGTCGAGACCAACTGCGGCGAGAACTTCGCCAGCGCCGGCAGCGTAGTCAACGTACAAATGAGCCTGAGCAGTGTTGGCCGGAATGCCGGAAGGCGGCAACGGAGCGCCCGGTACCAACGGAGCGACGTAGATCGTCTGAGCATCACCACGAACACCAGCGTTCGGATTGTTGGTGTACGGTGCGGCGGGCGTGTCGATGGCGTTACCATCGGCGCGATCGTCGAAGTAGAACGTAGCCTGAGCGTTTGCCAACGTCGCGGTGAAAGCGACGGCCAGAGCAGAAACAATTACTTTTCGCATTTTACTATTCCCGGTTGTTAACAGGGTTTTTGTCGTCAGAGAGAAACCATTTCTCTCATCCAAGTGGCCTTTGGTAACCGTCGATCTCGTCCTGTGCCGGAAACCACCAAACGAGATCGCCATCACCGAAACTTTCACTCAGGCTTCAACCGAACCGATTACCCTGCTTTGCGTCCATCGCACATCCCCTGCGACTGCGACGGCTGCCGATCTTCGGATCCCTTGCAAGAAAACCAAGATCTCAGCACAGGTAACCCGGAATCAGGCTGATCCCCAAGTCACGAAAGCCACTTCATAATGTTGCAGGCCGGAAACCCCGCAACACCATGCAGTTTGGCAGGATAGACCATTCCCACCACTTACCATTGATATTAACCCGATGTACTCCTCTTGTTCAAGTGTTTGCAGCCAAATTCTCGCAATCCGATAAACTATCATAACCATATATGATAAAGAGGCTTAGACATCGGATCGGAGCGTCCTATTCCGCAAAAAAATTGTTAATGTTTGGTTGCGCACCGACTCGTCCGCGTAATTGAATCCAATTTTCGTCGCTACACCCGTCTGAAGGTGTTTCGAAGCCGGACAGCGGCCCGCAGCGGCATCCTTCATTCAGTCCCATCACAAGATGACCGTTCTGACCTGCTTTGCACGCTCTGACGACTCGATGCGAACGCGTTTGCAACGCCGCCGACCGCTGCAGCACCCAAAAAAACTTGCGAAATGACGCGAACAGGAAATGACTGGGCCGCGACTTCCGCGAAACGACGACTTTCCCACCCAAACGCACCATCTCCAACCGCGTTTTCGGCCCTAATAGCCCCATATTTCTGCGGTTCGGCCAGCCAGCTCTTCAGAGCGACATGCAAAGCCTCCACGGCTCGCCGTTTCGACTCGATTGAGTAGCCTGCAATGTGCGGTGTTGCGATCTCGCACTGGCGGGCCAGCCCGATATCGATGTCCGGTTCACCTAGCCATACATCAACGTAAGCGGATACAGCGTGGCGGGCCTGACTCACCGCCGCCCGCAATGCGGATTCGTTCACAACCCCACCGCGCGAGGTGTTGATGAGCCCGGCTCTGTTGCGCATGCCTGACAGTTGCGGCGTATCAATTAAATTGATCGTTGGATGAGGCCCCGCGTCTTCCAACGGCACGTGCAGCGTGATGACGTCCGCTTCTTTCAATATGTGTGGCAAGGGCGACCAGGGGCCAATCCGCCCGTCTTCTTCGAGAACCGGATCGGACGCCAAAACCTGCATGCCCACGTCGATCGCGAGCCGCCCTACCAATGAGCCCACATGACCAAACCCAATAATGCCAAGGGTTAGCGTCTCGATAGGACGCCCGACTTTTTCTGCATACAACGCGAGGCAGGCAAACACGTATTGTGCGACGGAGGGTGCGTTGGCCCCCTTGGCGTCGGCAAAAGCAACGCCGGATTGCTTTAGGTACTCAATGTCAACGTGATCAATTCCGCTGGTCGCCGTACCCACGAAGCGGACCGGGGTTCCCTCTAGAAGGACTGCATCAACGCGGTTCACGCTGCGAACGATTAGCGCATCTGCATCTGCCAGCCGCGCTCGGGTTAAGTCGCTTGCGTCAAATCGCGTAACGTCCGCATCTTGCGCGAACAATTCCGGCAACGGCAGTTGGCTGTCTATGAATACGCGCGGACGCTTAGCCATTGCACGGCCTAGGCATCCATCATCATGTCGCCGCCAGTGAAGATGCTGAAAATGGCTTGGAACAGCGGCGTTAATACGGCCGGCAAAATAAGGCCGGTGACCAGATCGAATATGAAGGTCAAAAATGTAAAGCTGAGATCGACAAAGGCCAACGGGATAGCATTGTCGTCAGGTGACATGATGTCCATGCGTCATACTCCACTTTGCCTTTACGGCACTGGGCGAGGTAGCAGTTTCTTCAACGCTGCCGTCAGGATCGCGCGATCATCCCAAAATCGGACCTTTGTCGCGCTCGCACCGCGGCACGTTCTGATACTACCGTTGGCCGCCGTTCGTTGCATCTTCTGTTTTTCCCAATAACCAGAGCGGAGCCTCAATCTTCTGATGCCGACCCGCTGTTTTCACGGATTTTGAAACTCAACGGCCTCGCGGAACCCGTAGTGAGGCAAATCGTCGGCCCTTATACTCTTATGGTTGTTTCGGAAAGCATTGAAAATGCGACAGGATGCGATGGTGACGGCAATTTCGGAGATCCTTGGTGACCCAGCCCACCCCTGACAAAACTCAAACGGTCGTCGGTAGCACCGTGTCGTCGATGCGGCTGGGCGTCGTATCCTATTTAAATTCACGCCCACTCTACGAGCCGCTCACAAAAAACGCGGGCGTCAGCCTTACACCGGATGTTCCGGCCAAGTTGGTCGACGGCTTGCTACGCGACGAGGTAGATGCCGCCTTGCTTCCCGTCGTCGATTATTTTCGCCATCGCGATCTACTACGTCCGTTGTCCGACGCCTGCATCGCCTGTGACGGCGAGACGATGACCGTCCGGGTGTTCTCGCGCATACCCGCCGAACGCATCACCACGTTGCATGCCGATCTTGATTCGCATACCTCCGTCATTCTGGTGCAGCTGCTGTGGCGCGAACTGTACGGGCGCGAACTCCAGCTGGAACCTTGGTCAATCGACGACGCCCAACAGTTTGACGATGTTGAGGCGGTGTTGCTCATCGGCGATAAGGTCGTTTCGTCCGATCCGACCGGCTTCGGGTTTGAAGTCGACCTGGGTGCCGCGTGGAAGCATTTGACTGGCCTGCCTTTTGTCTTTGCGGCTTGGTATGGCAAGCAAGATATGTCGCGTGCCGACGAAGTTGCACGGCAACTATCACAAGCTCGCGATGAAGGCGTGGGGCAAGCCGAGGCGCTAGCCGACCGGTACGCGGCGCTACACGGTTGGCCCGTTGAGCTGGCGCGTAAGTACCTGTGCCGTACATTGAAGTACACGCTCACTTCGCAAGCTCGCACAGGAATGGATAGGTTCTTTGCCATGGCGACGGCAGCGGGGTTACTACCATGACGACTACCATCGATACCACCACGCGGATGAACGAAAGCGATCTACGCGCGATGTATCTCGACGTGACGATTCACGACATCGGCGCGCAAGCTCACGCGATCACCCAGCGCCTGCATCCCGAGCCGTACCGTACGTACGTCGTTGATCGCAACATTAATTACGCCAACTGGTGCACGGCCAAATGCATCTTTTGTAACTTTAAGGCCGACCCACCCGGCATGGCTTCGGGACGCACCGACCTACCCGAGGGTTACACGCTCAGCTTCGACGAAATCGGCCAGAAGATCGACGAACTGGTCGCCATCGGCGGTACGCAAATCTTGATGCAAGGCGGCTTGGTACCTAAGGACGGCAGCATCGGGCTCACGTTCGATTGGTATCTCGATCTGATGCGATTCATCAAGCGCGAGTATCCGCAGATTCATATCCATGCGTTTAGCCCGCCCGAAATTTTCGCCTTTCATGAGCTATTCGACATGTCGATTTACGACGTGCTCGCCAAATTGCAGGAAGCCGGTCTCGACAGCGTACCCGGCGGTGGTGGTGAAATCCTTTCCGACCGTGTGCGCGAGCGCATCGGCAAAGGCAAAACGCTGACCGACGAATGGCTCGAAGTCATGCGGCAATGCCACATCCTCGGCATGAAAACCAGTTGCACCATGATGTTTGGCCACATCGAAACGCTGGACGAACGGATTGAGCACTTGCGCTTGCTGCGCGAACTACAAGACGAGTCACTGGCACGTGGCAACGGCGGCGGCTTTAGTGCCTTTATTTGCTGGACGTTTCAGCCCGAAGACACGCCGTTGGGCAGGTTGAAGAAGCTGCCGATGAACGGGGATGCCGCAAGCATGCCAAACGGCAAGCCGGTCGCGTCGCCTGTTGGTCAGGTGGCGGAGCGCGTGGATGCCAGTAGTCCTGATGCACTCGCTCTAAGCGAAAAACGCGCCCGTCCGCTCAACGATGGCGAGCACTTGCTGCTTGCTGATGCGCATGAGTATCTCACCATGCAGGCGCTATCGCGCATTTATTTGGACAACATTCCGAACATCCAATCGAGTTGGGTCACCATGGGCCCCAAGATCGGTCAACTCGCCTTGTTCTTCGGTGCCAACGACATGGGGTCGGTCATGATGGAAGAGAACGTCGTCAGCGCGGCGGGCACGGTTTATTGCCTCGATGAAAAAGAGATTCGCCGCCTGATCGAAGACGCGGGCTGGCAGGCGCAGAAGCGCAATCATTATTACGAGTCAATTTGAAGTTCACGGTGTACACAGCTTCGAAGTCATCGCCCAGTAACGCAGGGCGACTGTGCAACGGGCTATGTCTTGCCAGAGAACACCCATGCATCAAATAGAGCAGCTCGGGCCGGATGACGCGGAAGCAATCTGCTTTTGCAGCCGAGTCGAAATTCGATCGGAGACGGTCAACTTGTACGACCGCAGCGCGATGGCCTACAACATGGTGTTGTTGGTATTCGGCGGTATCGCGCTGTCAAGCCTTTATTTCCTTCGAATTGTGCCCTTTGCCGGACTGCTCATGATTGGCGGCGTTTTAATCGGTATCGCGCCATTTTATTACGTGTTTGCGTTTATCACGTGGGCAAGACCCTACGAGCGTTTGGCAAAGAAGAGCGGCTTACCGAGCGTTGATCCTGATGAAGCGACGTTCTTCGTCGTAGGAGACCCGACGAGTTGGGACTTGCCCGAAGACGTCAACTCCACGCCATTTGAAGCGCGGCACTTCCCAGCATTGGCGGCGTATTTGTTGTCGCCAAACATCTCGGTCGAGCACATCGGCTTCCTCTTGCCAACGATTCTTATCGCGAACGGCCTTCAACTCAACAACACCTTTCAGGTTGTCGCAGGGATCTTAATTCTCGGCTTTATTCTCTTTCGATTTCCCTGGCATATATGGTATGAAGTTGCACCCGGTCAATTTACATTCATGCGCGAATCGAACTTAGGACTTAAAGCGCAACTGGAACGGCGGTATGAAATCGCGGACCAAAAAGTCATTGCGGACTTTGCGAAGAAAAGGTTGATTCTACTCGGACGAGATAAAACGGATGTGATTAGCCTGCGCAATATGAGCAACGCGAAAGAGCTATGTTATTACGTGATGCTCTCAAGGGCTGCCGCCTGCTTCGCGGCCGCAACGAATGAAACGGAAGATTCCGGTCGAACAAATGCCGACACCATTGGAAGTCGAGTCAGGCTTTGGGGCTCGAAGAAACAGCCAAAAGAATAGCCACAATACGGAAAGCTTCATCACGTGCAACCAAGAGACCGATTTGAACAATTGCACATACCAAATAAACCAATATCTCGCTATTTTCGGCAACGGCATTGATAGTAGCTAAATGATCGGCCCGCCGCCTGATCGAAGACGCGGGCTGGCAGGCGCAGAAGCGGAATCATTATTACGAAGCGCTTTGACACGGCTCCGTCTGATCACCCTGTTCGATGGCGTCAATCATCTCAAGTTCGCGACGCAGCAATCGCTTTAAGCGAATCAACATCCCCATCGTCAACACGCCCATAATCAGAACACCACCAATTGCCGCAAGTAGCAAGAACAGCACGACCATCGACTCACTTGCAACTGCCAGCAGGATCAAGATAACCAGTACGACGCCCAGCAGCGTGACGATCTGATAGATCTTGCAAAAACGCTCGGTCGATGCATGCGGTATCGCCGCCGCCAGCGCTGCGAAATAGAAAAACAAGAGAAACCAACCAACCATCCATGCCAGAGATGTGATGGCGACGAAGCCGACCATCAACCTTTCCTGGTTGACGCTAAAGTCGGCATTCACCGCGATCCAAGGTAACGCCGCAATGAGTACACTTCCAACAAACGAAATCACGAAGCAGAACTGTAACGTTTGGCGGGGCTGAGCGTTCAACCGCGGAAAGGGTAATCTTACGGGGCGGCGAACGAGATTAAATATGTGCGTTAACAGAACCACTTCTGCGGGAATCACAATGAACAAGACCACGATAATGCCCGCTTCCATCGCCATCACCGCCGCGAGCCGTGCCGCCACCGCTACGATGATCGTTACAAACAGGCCATTCAATGCGTCGATAACACCGGCGAGCCACGCGCGCTCCGCATGGTTCACCAGCGCACCGTCAATGCTGCTCGTTACACTAGTGCCGCATTCCGGACATCGGCTTGTTATTGGCTGCGCGCGCAGGTTATAGCTGCAGGTGCGACACGGGAAATCAACGGGGACGGCCCAACTGGAGTGATCGAGCAAGCGTGCCGGCGCTGCCGGAGAACCCACCATATCTCGCATCGCTGGTATCGACATTAAGCGTCACCTTCCGATGCTTTGCTATACGTTTCCGTTCGCGCTTCAGCTACCGCGCTGCGATATTCGCGCCGTAACAACCTCGCCTGCCGCACCATAAGATACACAACGAACAACCAAGCAATAAACAATGCGATACCAACACCGGGCTTTAGCCACGATGGCAATTCGATCATGGTGCCGATCGTCATTAAACGAAGGTACTGCCAATACTGAAAGATCATCAAGACGTCAAAGCAGGTGGATGGAATCACGTAACCATACCGCAAAGCTCCGGCCAAGCGCGCGCAGCGTATGTCAGGAATGCGCCCCGCCAGACGTCTTAAGACACCGAAGCGAAAAATCCATGCTACGAAGCCGACCACTTCTCCCACAGACCAAATAGCCAACACGCGCGTATCCGACGGTGAGCCGAGGATATGTCGATCGATTACCGCAATGACAAAAACGCCGAAACTGATCAACAAGAACAAGCGCAACGCCTTACGAACGTTGATGCCAACTGCATCACCCACACCACTCGGATCCGGGTCGGTCAAAAGCCAATACCCTGCCAAGTCGAAAATATAGATGATGGAAAGTCCGAAGCTTAGCCAGGCGTGTTGCCATGCCGTGAAAGGCAACTGCCAAATGAGCGGCGTCGCCGACATCACGGCCGTAGTAAAGGCAACGACCATCGCACCAATAACGATGCGCCGTAGCCACGTCGGGTCGGCAAACTTCAACCACGGCCCTTGCCGCGAGGCCCCCACCGGAAAGGCGCACTCGGGGCATCGTTGCTCGTCGGCAAGACCATAAAGCAGGTAGCCGCAGCGTGCGCAGCGGTCGGCATCAACGAGTGCGGCCTCGTCACCCGGTGTGTCTAAGGCCGAGCCCGGTGCGTCGTAATTTGAATCTTCACTTCGCAAGGGCTCACCCGACATCATCAAAGCGTAATACCGCAAACCGTGATCGCACGAATTTTATCCTTGGGACGGCCACGCCCAGATGTTACCATGAAACGGTACGTTGGCCGGAGGCATGGCAATCATGACTATACAATCCTCAGACGATCATCCCACGCAGAAAGCACCGGCGCGTTGGCGGCGTTGGCTTGCGCGCGCTGCGGCGCTCTTCATCGTTTGCTGGCTGGGTTGGTATGCGTATCAGCGCGTGGTCTTCGAGCCCAACCCGCGCACCGAATATTGGCAAGCACAGATCGATCAGTTGCAGCCAAGGGCGACAGATGCGATGCCCTTGGATGAGTTAGCACTCATTCTCAGCGCCCGTCCGTGGGAGCCGAACCCGACGACGCGGCCTGCCGGTTTTCAGCAGACGCACTATGACGAGATCGCCATCCTGCAATATGGACCGTGGGATGCGAAGGATCGACCCGATCACGATCTTTACATCGACCTGCTTACGTCCTCCGAAGTGCAGGCACTTCGCGGACAAATGATCGATGCAGTGAAGCAACCGTGGCCATTTCGATGCGCGCTTGGCATGGTCGTGATGCCACGTAGTTTGAGCCCGAATAGCTGGATTAAATTCCTAATAAGCCATTCGCGTTACGCCATCGAAGAGCAATCGGATCGCGCGCGCGCCATAGAGGATTGGCTAACGCTTTATCGCATGAGCCTGCAGTATTGTGCGCTGCGGCACTCGCTCTATCAGATATATGGTACGACCATCCAATCTGCGCTAGCGACGGAATTGCTCTACCTTCCCAACGAAGTGGACGGTCCCTGGCCAATCGAGCCACTGGCTAAGTTGGTGTTGGGTCGACCTGCCCTATTCGAAAAGCCATCGGAATTGCTGGCGGCCGATCGTATTCAGATGCGCGCCGAATTGGATAAATACTTCGTGGGCAAGGCCGGGTGGATGGACGTGGCGAAGTACGTCAGGGACATGGCTCCCACAAGGCCCGCGACACGTTGGTGGAATCTAACGTCGCCTATCTTTTACTCGCGCGACGAGCTTGCAGCGCAACAGATGGACTACTGGCAATCACTGGGTCGCGCCACCTGCATGCATGACTTATGGGCATATCAGCAATCTCAAGAGCATGCCGAATTGCCAAATGGCTGGAACGCGCGAGAGATTCTCAAACCCGATCCTTGCGCTGCGGAGGTGACTTGGTCATGGAAGGGGCCTACCCTGTATTCGCTTCGAAGCACTTTTGCGACGCGCACCAAGCTCGAAGCAGCCGTTACGGGTTTGGCGCTCGAGAACTACCGAATCGACCACGGCACCTTTCCCGCAACACTCGACGAATTCGTACCGGCGTACCTGCCGCGCGTGCCCGTTGACTACGTCACCATGCAACCGCTGCGCTATCGTCGCGACCACCAGTTCTACCAACTATACAGCGTCGGATACGACGGGAAGGACGATGGTGGTCGTGGAAGTTTGGAGGGAACTGCCCGACGCGACCTTTGGCAACAAACGGGATACGATGTGGTCTTCTCCGACCGCGATCGACCGGGGTTGGACCGACGATGAGTATGCCGCCTAGCCCCAGCGATCGGCAGCCCGCGCCGCAGACCGCCGTCACTGATATTGAATATGTGCCGGAAGAATTGCCGCCGAGTGCTGAAACGCCGCTCGCACCGCTTCCCGTGAGTTTCTTCGCCGCGCTCTTCGGCTATTGGTTATTGGCCGATCGCTGGGGGCCGCATTTGGCGGCTGGCTCGCGCTTGCGCGCGCTCGCGTCATACCTGATTCATTTCATCTTCATCGCTGGCTGCGGCTTCATCTACTACTTGCTGCGGCGCGGCGATGAAATCGAATCGCTCCATGATTTGCGGCAGACGGCGGCATCGCTGGTGCTGACGTTGATGATGGAAGCTCAGTTTGGAATCGCCGAGCAACTCGCCATCATTCTGGCGCCGTTAAATCTGCTGCTGGGTCTCTTTTTTCTGAGCCTGTTGGTCGCCCCCTGGGCGGCGCAGGGCGATACGTTTCGATCGGCTTGGGCGCGCACACTGAAAAGTATGCTCTGGTCGATGTCGGTCTTTTCGTTGGTCACCGCACTCATCGTGGTTGGCTATTGGCTTACTGCGACCATGTTTGACGGAGACATTCGCTTCCAAAATGATGGCGACCAATTCAATAACTACTCGCCCGGGCTAAGCAATGATATCGCACCCGAAATAACGGGTTTTGCGCTTGCGTGTCTCGTCTTCGCCCGTGCCGCGTGGGGCGGTATGCGTCGTTACGTCGGCCCGGCCGTCGGCCCCGGTTTTGAACCGCGCCATCCGCTCTGCCACACATGCGCCTACCCCATCGTCGGCCTGCCAATGACCGGCCTCTGCCCCGAATGCCAATCGCCCGTGCAGAACTCCTTACCGCGCACGCCGCTATACGCGCACAACGAGCTTAAGCAGGCGCTAAGTGTTTCGCATCCAATCAGCTATCTGCGCTTCAGTCGTCATTTAGTCGGTAAGCCTGAGATCCTCAAACTGTTGCCCGTTCGAAACGCTCAGTTTGGCGTGCGTTACTGGCATGTGACCTATTGGCTATCAGTACTAATCGCCTTGGGGCTGGCGGCTGTCTTGGCGCTGATACCGATGAAAACGGAGCCGATGTTCGCGGTGGGATTGTTCGGCGTGATATTGCTTGCGATGCCCATTTTGCAAATTCTTTATGTATTGATTGGCGTGGCGATCGGATGGGTCACTTATCGTATTCGAGATTTGCGGCTAATTGTGGGCGTCGCCGGATACGCATCCGGACATTGGTGGCCGTATTACCTTGGAGTGGTTTTCCTAACCGCGCTGCTGGGTATCACGCCAATTGCCGATTTTTATCTACGTGTACGCGGGGCACACGTTGATATTCGTGGAATGGCCATCATGGGCATCGTGCTGGCAACGCTCATCTTCCTACCGGCAATGGTGGTGCGCCTGCGCGGAGGCTTGCGTATCGCGCGCCATTCCAATATCAACTAATGGTCACGCCTTCTGATCGCGCAGCGCCTTAAACTTCGCCAAATACTCCCCCATCCGCTGCTCCGCGCCGCGATCCGTCGGTTGGTAATACGTGCGCTCGACGCCCAGATAATCCTGCGCGACCATGCCGTCTTGATGATCGTGTGCGTATTGATAGCCCTGCGCATTACCGAGCTGCTTCGCGCTGGCATAGTCACCACTGCGCAGATGGCGCGGCACGGGGATGGTGCGGCCTTCCTTGGCGTCTTTCGCGGCCGACCAGATGGCCAAGGCGCTCGCGTTGGACTTGGGCGCGCATGCGATGTAAATCGCCGCTTGGGCCAGCGGTAATTGACACTCGGGTAAACCCACAAACAGCGTGGTCTGCACGGCGGCGTTGGCCAACACCAGCGCCATCGGGTCGGCATTGCCGACATCTTCGGCGGCGCAAATCGCGATCCGCCGCGCGATGAAGCGCGGGTCTTCGCCGGCTTCCAACATCATCGCCAACCAATAGACCGCCGCATCCGGGTCGCTGCCGCGCATCGATTTAATCAGCGCGCTGGCTGCGTCGTAGTGTTGATCGCCGGTGCCGTCGTAAGCGATGGCCTTGCGCTGAATCGAATCCTGCGCGACAGTTAGATCAACCGTCACCGCTTGATTCGCAAGTGGCTTGCCGTCGGCTTGTGCTTCGGTATCAAGTTGTGACAACACTGCCACTTCCAATGCCGTCAGCGCACGTCGCGCATCGCCGTCGCAAATCTCGGCGAGAAAATCGAGCGCTTCGTCGGTGATGCTTGCCGCATAGCGCCCCAGGCCCTTCTCGACATTGTTCAACGCGCGCTTCAACAACGCGCGAATATCGTCCGTCGATAGCGACTCGAATTGAAAGATCTGACTGCGCGAGACCAGGGCAGAATTAACGGCGAAAAATGGGTTTTCCGTCGTTGCGCCGATCAAGATGATGACGCCGTCTTCGACATCGCCTAGCAAAACATCCTGCTGCGCCCGATTGAAGCGGTGGATTTCATCGAGAAACAGCACCGTGCGCTGATCGCTGCTCTCGAGTCGTCCTTTTGCACGTTCCAGCACGTCGCGCACCTCTTTGACACCGATGGCGGCGGCATTCTTCGATTCGAATGCCGCGGAGGTGTGTTGCGCGATGATGGCCGCCAACGTGGTCTTACCGGTGCCGGGCGGGCCATAAAAGATCGCGCTGCTGAGCCGATCGGCATCGAGCAGGCGTCGCAATAACTTACCCGGCCCCAGGAATTGTGTTTGACCGGCAAACTCATCCAGCGCGGTCGGTCGCATGCGCACGGCCAGCGGTTGTACGCGCTTCAAAGCCTGTTCGCGTTGTTCGGCGAAGAGATCCATAAGGGCATGATAGCCGCACGACCGCTTGGGTTACAAAGAAGCACCGGTGTTGTAATGGCCCCGATTTTTCCGGGTTGTATCTTATTTCATGTGGGTCAACGACACGCGTATGCAAGATCAACGGCCCACCACGACCGGCGCAACTCGGGCCGCGCCGGTCACCATTTTGAAAAACTCTCACCAGTGGCCGGTGAGTTTTGTTGCGGGGCTCACCGTTCGCAGCGGGCGGACGGTGTTGGCCTCGTCATTTTTATTCATTGCTTTTCGAACGGCACGGCGTCGGTAGAATACCGCGTAGGTGCGCCCGTAGCTCAGCAGGATAGAGCAACGGTTTCCTAAACCGTAGGTCGCAGGTTCGAATCCTGCCGGGCGCGATTACTTTCTCTTCCGATTTTTCTTCCAAAACTCGCGATTTATCCACGCCTACAAGGGTTCTCTCGCTGCCACTGAGTTCCGTGAGGACATCACGTTCGTCGCGCGAATTCGCGTTGTTTTGCACCGTTTCGCGCTGCTAATGGAAACACTTAAGGTGACCCCTGTCATCAACGGGATCCTCAGCTCCGCCGGTCCTCGGCTTTGCTGATAAAAGAATTAGTGATTGCTCCCTTCGGAATAAGGCCAATCGTTGAGCGGAATCGACCATAAAAAAGCCGCCCCCGTCCGAGGTGGATGGGGGCGGCTGAAAACCGATGAACGGAAGAATAGGGGTAATGAGTGCCCCCCGCATCTCGATACGCGAAGGGCCACCAAACTGTTTGATTTACAAACTGGTCATCAGATTCACAAACCCCTGTAAGTCGAGACCGTTGATCTGGCCGTCGCCGTTGACGTCCGCGGCACAGACGTCCGCCGGATCGACCAATTCCGGTGCCAACAGGTAATCGACGAACGTCGGTAAGTCGGCAAGCGTCACCTGTGCATCGTTGTTCACATCCCCCGGTGCGCACAGATCGATCGACAGCTCGTAGCTGGAGCCATAGCCAAAATCGTCAATTTCATCGCTGTATGCCGACAGGCGAATCCAATACGTCGCACCTTCTGCAACATTTAACGATATCGTCGATCTAAAATAGCCACCGAATGGGCCTACTACGCAAGCAGGCAGCGTACCAGGCGTGTCATCATTGCACACCAACTCCATACCACCATTGTTCGTACAGTCGTTATACACTGACAACACAGTATCGAAGTCGGTGCCCGGATTGCACGTGGTGATCGTCGCCAAACCCGATGCGCCCGGCGTGTAGGTCAGCCATTGGTCGATACGATTGCTGCCGCCGCAGCTATCGATATCGACGTCACCGGTATTGTCGGACAACGCGCCGAGGCTGATTCCTTCCGTTATCGCCAACGGCGTCTGACACGTATCCCCGGTGATGTCGCATCCAATAGAATTGACAGTCGTATCCACGGGCGTGTCCGGACAACTGTCGCACGCATCGCCGATACCGTCGCCGTCTGCGTCGGCTTGATCGGTGTTGACAACAAATCGACAATTGTCGCAATTATTCCCAATACCGTCGCCATCGTCGTCGCTCTGCGAAGGATTGAAGCTCGCGGGACAGTTGTCGCACGCGTCGCCGTAGGCATCACCATCGCTGTCGGCCTGATCGACGTTCACTTCAGCCGGGCAGTTGTCGCAAGCATCGCCCCAACCATCGCCGTCACCGTCCGCCTGATCGGCATTGCTGGTTCCGGGGCAGTTGTCGCATATATCCACCACACCGTCGGCGTCGTCATCGTTCTGACTGTCGCACGCATCGGGAATGCCGTTGGCGTTACAGTCATTGGATAGATTCGTCAGCGCGAAGCGTACGTCATCCACACGGTGTTCGTTGGTGGCACCGCCAGTGCGGGCCATGAATCCGAAGCGGCCACGTACCGGCGTGTAGTTCGGCAACGGGATGTTCTGGAAGACCGTAATGGGGATGATACTTACCGCGTTGTACATCCTCAACGTCGCCAACGCTTGGTCGTACTCGAAAACGAGGCGCTGCCACTGACCGTCATCGAGCGTGTATGGCATTTCGAAGCTGGCCTGCAACACGCCGTTGGAATAGATATCGACGTGATTGCGGCTGGCCGCGCTGCTGCCCCAGGTGTCAAAGGTAATCACGATGGGCGAATTTGCGGCCGTTTCACCCGCGAGGAAGTTTGCGCCATGGATATCGGCGTCGATCAACGCGAATGCCATGCCGTCCGCCCCGCTGCCACCGCCCATGCGGAAGCGGTATTCCACGGTGAAGGCATCGACAGGTTCACTCGATACCGGTTCAAAGATCACCGAACCGATTTCGTTCATTCCAGCAGACGTGAGCCGAATGGAATCGCCATCCAGGACGGCGGTACCGTTGAGCGTGAAGTTTGACGCCCCGGGATCGAAACTCTCAAACATGCCGACCTGTGCCAGGTCGCACGCATCGGGAACGCCGTTGTTATTGCAGTCCACCGAGTCATCGCCGAATAGGCAGACGTCACAGCCGTCGGGAATGCCATCGCCATCAATATCGAAGAAGTCATGATAACCGGGGCACACATCGCAACCATCGGGCATGCCATCGAAATCGCTATCGGCCGTGTCGTCGAAACCCGCGCAGAGATCGCAACCATCGGGTACACCGTCACCGTCTGTTTCGATGCTGTCGTCGAAGCCCGCACAGATATCGCAATCATCCCCGAAACCGTCGCCGTCGGAATCGGCCTGATTGGCATTGGCCGTTGAAGGACAGTTGTCGCAAGCATCGGGCACACCGTCGGCATCGGCGTCGATCGCGTCATCCACACCGGCACACATATCGCACCCATCGGGTACGCCGTCACCGTCGGTGTCGATACTGTCGTCGAAGCCCGCACAGATATCGCACGAATCTCCAAAGCCATCGCTATCGGCGTCAGCTTGATTGCCATTCGCAATCGACGGACAGTTATCGCAAGCGTCAGGTGCCCCGTCGGAATCGGCATCGATGCTGTCATCGACACCGGCACAACGATCGCACGCATCACCGAAGCCATCGCCATCGGTATCGGCCTGATCGGCATTCGACAGACCGGGGCAGTTATCGCAGGCATCGCCCGCGCCATCACCGTCGCTGTCGACTTGGTTGTAGTTCGCATTCATCGGACAGTTGTCACACGCATCCGGAATCCCATCTCCATCAGAATCGACCGGCTCGACACAAGACGGCATCGTTAGGATTGCACTGATCGCATACAAGGCAACTTCGGGGTCGTTGCTCGGTAAGTTATCCGCCGACATGTAGAGATCCAATGTGGTGTACGGCCAGCCTGCACGCGGCGATGCCGTTCCCACCGGATCGCGGGTCGTGCCATTGGCGTTCGTGCCGGTCCAAACGCGTGAAAGGGCTTGCGTAAGGTCGCTACAGACACTCGGTTCGACATGCAACGGTCCGGTCCGCGTCCACAGTTGATCGTAGTGATCGGCGAGCCGCGTGCCATCGACGAGATAGATTGGCACGCCGGTGTTACCCGCGGGCGTATGATCCGTATCGGAGTTCACCATCGCGTTGACGGTTGACGTAGACACGATCGCTTTCCAGGTCGTGTTCAACGCAGCCAGCCCCGGCACCAACGACGCTTCTAGCTGAACGCGGGCGTTGTAAGTTCCAATGTCGGAAGAGCTGCCCGTGAACGCGTTGGAAGTTACGAAGAACAAGCGGTACTGATCGCCGGGATTGAGATCGGAAGGAACCGTTACCACCTCGGGGGGGTCGCAGCCGTCGGGGATACCATCGCCATCCGCGTCAGCGTTGTCGTCAAACCCCGGGCAGATGTCGAGCGAATCGTGAACACCATCTCCATCCGCATCGTCAAAATACTGTGCTTCAAAGGCACCGATATCGAGATACGTCAACGTGCCGACGCCGGTATTGGCCTGATCAAAGTTGTCAAACGTGCGCGGCGCGCCAGCCAAATCGACGGAACGACCACCCGCTGTGGTGTAGGCGTTATAATCCGCGGCGTCGATACCGATGGAAGTCTCGGCCAAACGCAAATCGCCATTGGCAAAGTCAACATAAGTGACGTTGCCATCGGTGTTGTCGCCGGTCGCACCCCAGTAGATGTTCTTAACAGCCGTAAGCGCTCCGACCTCTTCGATCGTGCCTTGCACAATCGTGTTGGTCATGTTCGTTTGCGAATTTGCGAGCAAACGAAGCGGGGCATTACTACGGTTGTCGATGGTGCAGTTCAAAATCTCCACCACCCCATTGGTACTGTCATTGACGAGATCGTTATTGGCGTTGCCAAAGAAGAGCGAGTTGATAAAGCTCGGACTGCCGCCGGAAATATACACCGTGTCGTTGGTGGTGGTATTGTTGATAAATCGGCTATTCGTAATAACCGGACTACCACTAGTGATCAGCATGGTTTCTGTGGAGGTGTTATTGCCGGTGAATTCGCAAAATTCAACAAGCGAATTGCCTGCGATCCTAATGGCACCGGCATCACAGTTCTCGAATCGAACCGAGCTAATGGTCGGCGATGTACCATCAAGATAGATCGCAGGCGCATTGCTATTGCGAATGGTCATTCCGCCAATGATTGAAGTTCCGGATTGATTGGTTCCGGCATAGCGAAACACGTTGTCATTATCGTCCGAGCCGCCATCGATGATGGTGAGCCCCGGGCCCTGCCCCGTGATTTTCAGATTGAAATCGGCGGGTAGCGTGATGTTGTCGATATTGAACGTGCAGGGGCCCAACACTAAGTGGCCGTTCGAGTTCGCCTCGGCGATCGCTTCTTCAAGCGTAGCGTACGCCACATTGCCTTGTAGATTGATGACATTGGCGTCGTTCGGACAGGAGTCGCAGGCATTACCCATCGTATCGCCATCGCTGTCCAACTGGTTGGCGTTGGCAACGTCAGGGCAGTTATCGCAAGCGTCGGGAACACCATCGCCATCGGCGTCGAGCGTATCATCGAAGCCGTTACACACATCGCAACCATCGGCAACACCATCGCCATCGGCATCATTTAGATCGTCGCCTGCCGGGCACAGGTCGCAGGCATCGCCGACGCCGTCGCCGTCGCTATCCGCTTGGGAAGCGTTGGCAATCGTGCCACAGTTGTCGCAACCGTCGTTGAATCCATCGCCATCCGAATCGGCGAAGGTCAATTCGGAGTGGTTGGGGCAGATATCGCAGCTGTCGGGGATCATGTCTGCATCGGCATCGATCGTATCATCGAACCCCGGACAAACATCGCAAACATCACCCACGCCATCGCCATCGGTATCCGTTTGCAATACGTTTGGAATAAATGGACAGTTATCGCAACTGTCGTTGCCGCCGTCGCCATCGGAATCGACCAGACCTGTATCGTCGACATCGGGACACGAATCGCATGCATCACCACGACTGTCACCATCGGCGTTGGCCTGATCGCTATTATGAAGCGTCGCGCAGTTGTCGCATTGGTCACCGAAGCCATCGCCGTCACTATCCGTCTGTTCGTTTTGCTACTGGATGCGTATGTCGTATTGCGGAAGCTGCCGCCGCCGCCGCCGGCATTGTTGGTGCCGCCGGAACCGCCGCCGGAATACCCACCGCCGCCACCACCGGTGCCAGTGACCGATCCCGGTAAAGTTCAGGGACCACCCGGACCGAAACCCCAACCACCGCTGCCCGCGTCAGAAGCCGCCGCAGTTCCGCCCGACGGACATCCGGGAGCATTGTTATCCCCTTGCTGAAATGCGCCGGCCCCGCCGTATCCTAAACTGTTACCGGCTCCGCCGTTGCCACCGGAATTTCCGTCGCAGCCGCCACCCCCGGCATTAATGCCACCGCCGCTGCCGCCACACGTATCGGGCCGACCATCGCCGCCGCGCCAACCGTTCGTACAGAAGCCGAAAGTAATGCCTTGGTGGGCACCGCCTCCACCGCCAGCGGCTAGCAAGATGATCCAATCGGTATTACACGCGTTGCCCGTCGATCCCGGCGCGCGATACAGCACACCGGTTCCACCACCACCGCCGCCATCGGCAAAGAAGTTGGTGCCAGCGGTGTTTTCGTCGTCTCCACCTTTGCGACCGATGATGAAGCGGATGGTGCCGCCGGGTTGCAACTGGTTCGGACCAAAGCCAATCGGAAACACGCCCGTGACCGTCGCGCCTTCACCGCCCATCGCAACGCATTGATTCTGCGAGCCCGACCTAGCCGCCCCACCATCGGCACCGTGCACCGTCAACCGCAACGAGCCGGGTGGATTGACCGTCGGAATGGTGAAATCTTGCGGAACGTTTGCCGTGGTATGGCTCACGGTTTGCGCCGAACCACAAACCAGATCGGTGGCATGCGCCCGCGGCGCGGCCAGAACACAGGCGATCGTCGCCAGTGCCAAGATGGTTGCTGAGTGCTGTCGTGTCATTGTTACAGTTCCTTTTCGCATGGGTGGATGGGGCATTCGTCTACCAGTTAAGTTCTCATCGCTTTCAGGTTGGGCACCGGCTTTGTGGGGGTGCCTTTGAAGTCGGAAACGAACGAGTCGCGACATGGGGGTCAGGAATCAGGAAGAAAATTTGGCCAAACTCGGACGTGGCGCCTTCGATGCGATTCGGCCAACAAAAAGAGACCCCGAACATCGCACGCGCGATTTCCGAGGTCTCTTTTTGAGTAGTCGGTTTTTGTCGCTAACAGCGCACAGCGATACCGCAGCCCCGACCACCCTCTGCGAGTTCAGGCAATTGAAGCGGCCGGTTTCCCGTCACAATTGGCGATCATCAGCGTCGCATAATCGGTTTTTCGTAATCGCGTTTGTTCTGGCTCGATGATCCCCTGTTCCCTTCACCGTTCCGACAAAAATCGTCACTATTCCATCAAAATCGCCGCCCACAGGCCGCATAACCGTCCGATTCCAAACACTGCCCCACAATCGGAAACGAATGGGAGCGAAAAAGAGGGTCAGAAAAAATCGCCTAAAAATCTCGGAGCGGCCTAGAACGCGAAAAAGGCATTAACTTGGCCATTTGATCGAATACAATAGGGAAATGAGCCTAGGTCGTAGCGAGCCAATGATGAGCGTCGTTGAGGTGACGCAACTGCTGTATCGCGTCCGCGATGGAGACGAGCAGGCGGTCAGCGACTTACTTCCGCTGGTATACAGCGAGTTGCGCGCCCGGGCCGCATCGTATTTTCGTGCCCAACCGACCGACCATACCCTGCAGCCGACCGCCCTCGTGCACGAGGCGTTCCTGCGGCTCGTCCGCTCTTCAAATCAGGAATGGAACGATCGGTCGCACTTTTGCGCCGTTGCCGCCACTGCCATGCGGCAAATTCTGACCGATCACGCGCGACGACGAGCCGTCGCCGAAAACGCCGTCGGCGAGCATCATAAGACGCTGATCGACCCGCCATCGGAATCGACTGCCCTCGATGTCATCGCCGTGGACGACGCCCTCAAGAAACTCACCGAACGCAATCGAGAACAAGCGCGGCTGGTGGAGTTGCGATTTTTCGGCGGCCTTTCAATCGAAGAAATTGCCAACGTTTTGAAGAAGTCTGAATCGACGATCAAGCGCGAGTGGCGTCGGGCTCGGGCGTGGTTATTGACGGAGCTGAAACACGGGGATGCCCCGTGACGAACGGCGATCGATATGAACGGGCCATGTCGATCTTTGATGAACTGTGCGATCTACCGCGCGACCAGCGACAAAAAGCGCTCGAAAAAGCTTGCGGTGACGATCATGCGCTAAAACGCGACGTGCTCGCGTTGCTGGATTCCGACAACGATTCCGATGATCAAATCGGCGAAACATCGAGCAACCAACTTGATGGTTGGGCGGCCGAGTTTGTGGGCGTCGATGCAGTGGACATCGAAGCCAGCGGTCAAATCGGCGGTTATCGCATCGTTCGCAAAATCGGCGAAGGCGGCATGGGCGTCATTTACGAGGCCGAGCAGGAATCGCCGCGCCGCCGCGTGGCGCTAAAGCTGTTACGCCCCGGCCTGTTAGCGCCCGACACGCTGCGAAGATTTAAGAATGAAGCGCAAGTGCTGGGCCGCCTGCAACATCCCGGTATCGCACACGTTTACGAATCCGGCGTTGTTCGCGTCAACAATCACAAGCAGCCGTATCTCGCCATGGAGTTCATCGATGGCGAGCGCATCACGACTTATGCCGACCAAAAAAAACTCGATACGCGGCAACGCCTCGCCCTGATGGTGCGCGTTTGCGATGCCGTGCATCATGCGCACCAGAAAAGCGTGATACATCGAGACCTGAAGCCCGCGAACATACTCGTTCTCGCGCCGGAGTCCACGGCGTCGAGCGAAGCGGCCGCGAGTGGCACCGCATCGCACACCTTCGAATCAATCGGTCACCCGAAGGTGCTCGATTTCGGTATTGCGCGCGTGACCGACGCCGATGTGCAGGCCGTCACAATGCAGACCGACCCAGGTCAGATCGTCGGCACGCTGGCATATATGAGTCCCGAGCAAGTGATCGGCGACTCGACCAATATCGATACGCGCAGCGATGTGTATGCCCTCGGCGTCGTGTTATATCAATTATTGACCGATCAACTGCCGCTCGATTTATCACGTCGTTCGATGGCGGAAGCCGCGCGCATCATTCGGGACGACGACCCGACGCCTGCTGGCGTTATCGACAAAACGCTACGCGGTGACGTCGAGACGATTCTCTCGAAGGCACTCGAAAAAAATCCGGAGCAGCGTTACGACTCGGCCGCGCAACTCGCCGCCGACATCCGGCGTTACCTGCAAGACGAACCGATTGTGGCGCGGCCAGCCACCACGATTTATCAAATCCGCAAATTCGCCCGCCGCAACAAGGCCATCGTCGGCGGCGCCATGATGACGCTGCTGGCGCTCATCATCGGGCTCATCGGCACCACTTGGTTCGCGCTTGGTGAACGCCGGGCCAACGAGGCAACCGAGAAAGCGCGCGACGCCAGCGTGCGCGCCGCCCATTACGCCAGCCTTTCCGCCGCGTCGGCGGCATTGCGTGAAAATGACATCACTGTGGCGGAACGCCACCTGAATGCGGCCCCCGAAGACCTACGCGGGTGGGAATGGCATCATCTAACCGCGCAGCTCGATTCCAGCGTGCGATCCTCCCGATTGGCGCCACAAGGGAAGTTGACCAAATTTGATTTCTCTCGTGGACGACTGCAATTGTGGTACTCGACAACCAATGATGGTGCGCGCGAGATATATACGATGCGGCACTCGTACGACGGAACGTTAACTGTAGAAGTTCGGAACCCCTTTACGCTCGATAAAACGTCTGAATGGAGCGTTAGCGAAATCTTGCAGGCCACGGCTATTTATCCGGAAAACCAATTGCAGGTAACAGCACGCGAGTCCACCACGTTCCGATCCGGCAAGACCGGACGCATTCTTCGAGGCGAACATCTAGGCCGGATCGTATCTCACACCCGAGCGCCATTACCGCAGCATGGCCTATCGTCAAACGGCCTTTGGGAGCACGAAAAAGACGGCTTTCGCGGACAATTCGTAGCAATGAGTAATGACGCAGAATGGTTACTCACTGCAGCCGAATCAGACGTAAAGATCATTCCGTTGCGATCAACTGCTCAATCGATCCAACTCCCGCCGCATCCGGAGTACGCCTCCAATGCGGTGTTCGCACCGGATAGCCGTTTCGTCGTGACGACAGGCAACGATCGACGGCTTCAGTGCTTCGATTTAGAAAAAGCAGGTCGGCTCATTTGGAGCCGCAAAGATGCGCACGTCGATGCGATTCTAGCCGTGGCAATTAGCCCGGACGGCAAGCTGCTCGCCACCGGCGGACAGGATAAGGTCTTACGGTTCTGGGATGCCGAAACCGGCGCGCCGCGCGGTGCCCGCATGGGGCACAAAGAACCCATACTCGCTGTTTCGTTTGACCCGAACGGAGAATGGGTTGCAACAGCAAGCGCCGAACGGGTCATGCTCTGGCCGCCGCGCGACGCCGCCGATGAATCGGTCTTGTGGCAAGACGACTGGTTCACGGAGCGCGTATTTCATTTTCCCGAACAGTCCTTACTCGTCACCACCGGACGCAGCGGTAAGGCATCTATCTGGGATCCACTTGCGTGCATCAAAATCGGTGAGATGATGATTCCGCGATCGGAACATAATTGGGAGACCGATGCGCGGCTGCTCGATGACTTGAAGTTTGAGGTAGAGTTCCACCCGAACCATACATTGGTCTGTGATTTGGTATCAGGCACCATTACACGGCGCGACGATGATGCCGAGATTCCATTTCGCAGTGAACCCATGCCATATCGAATGGCAAAAATACAGACCGACCGCCTCGGCATCAAAACCGTGATGCCCGCGATGCTGATCTTGGAGCAAAGCAACCGAGTGGCGGCACCGACATCTGAACGAGTTTTAACGATTTTCGATGTTACCGACGGAACGCCGCTTGGAACGCTCAGCGGACACACGCAACCCATCATCAGCATCGATACGCTACCCAATGAAGCGCGCCTGATAACCGGGAGCGAAGATCGCACGATCCGCCTCTGGGATCTCGACACCATGGAAGAAGTGATGGACCTGCGCGGTCATCTTGATACGGTGAACTGGTTTGCCGTAACGCCGGACGGAAAGACCATATTCTCCGTTTCCGGTGACTACACGCTTCGTCGCTGGGATACCCGCTCGACGAGCGAGCTGTATGCCGAGCGCGCCGAGTATCAACGTGTCACCGACCAACTGACGCCCTATGTGGATGAATTGCTTGATGAGCGCAACGATCCGCAGATCGTTCTTGAATTAATCTCAAAAAATGAGAGCCTCACCACCCGAGAGCGACAGATCGCGTCCCATCATCTGATTCGACGGGGGTTGTCTGGTGAACCGCCACCATAAAAACCCATCACGAATTCTGATTGGCTATTCGTAAATAAAAGCACACCAATTCACGAATGACTGCGCCTCTAGGTTCGGGTAAAGGCCGGCATGCCTGCTACCCCGCTGGTCACGCATAAGATGACACCTTAATTGGCCGAGCGTTCAACGATAAACGGAGTGTGGAAGCCTTTATCGACTTCCACACTCCGTTTCGTGAATTTGATGATCCGTTCTCAACGCAACCATTGATTACGGAGCAAGTAGCACATTCAGGAATGCCTGCAGGTCGCGACCGTCGATACTGTCATCCTCATTCACATCGGCAGTGCATTGTTGATCTTCGGTCGCCGACGACGGATCGAGGACGACGGTTACAAACGGAGCGATATCATCAATGTCCACCGCACTACTGCCGTCCGCATCGCCCGGTGTGCAACCGGATGCTGGCTCTTCGATGGTCAACTCGAACTCGGGCCCGGCAGGTTCAAACGGCGAATCAAAATTGGCCGACAATCGAATGTAATACGTCTGGCCAGCGGTAACATTGACTTGCAGCGTCGATAGCAACTGCTCACCAAAGATGTCGCACGCAACCGGGTCGGGGCCGTCATCATTACATCCGAGTTCGATACCGCCGAGACCGGGGCAATCATCGAATACGGAAAGTACCGGATCGAAACCGGTTACGGGGTTGCACGTTGAGATCGTCACCGTACCTGTGGCCGTGGCTGTGTAACGGAACCACTCATCAATAGCATTGAAGATGCCGCACGAATCATCGATTCCGGTCGAACCCGAATTGTCCGCCAACGTTCCCGCATTGACACCAACAACAGCATTGCGTGCCGAGATGCACTCGTCGCCGTCGCCGCCGGGGTCGGTCGAAGCCGTAAACGAAATCTCATATCCGGCACCCGTTCCACCTGAGCTAAAGAAACCATCGTTGAAGACGGACAGACGAACCAAAATGGCCGAACCCGCACTGATCGGAATCGTAATTCTCGATTTGCGATTGATCGCGCCGAGTTGGCAACTGGTATCGACCGAATCGTCGAGGCAGGTCAGTTGATTACCGCCCGCATGAGGACAATCGTCGAAGGCCGACAAGACGGTATCAAAATCCGTACCCGGATTACAGGTCGAAACTTCCAACAGCCCCGTAATGGAGGGAACGTAACGGAACCACCTATCGATGTTATCGTTAAAGGCGCAACTGCTGTCGTCGCCGGTGCTACCGGTGTTAGCCGCCATGGTGCCGATGAAGGTACCGTCACTCGCATCGATGGCCATCGCACACTCATCGCCCGCCACTTCGGTGCAATCGGGCACACTGTTGTTATCCAGATCGACGGTATCATCGAAGCCCGGACAAACATCATCGGAATCGCACACACCGTCGCCGTCCGAGTCATCGTTGAAATCGAATGGGCATACATCGCAACCATCCGGCGTGCCGTCGGCATCGGCATCCAGACCATCATCAAAGCCGGGGCAAACATCACTGCCATCGCCGACACCGTCTCCGTCGCTATCGATGAAGTATTCGTAAGCGCCGATGTCGAGGAAGGTCAATGCACCGCTGCCGGTATTGGCCGAACCCGCGTCGTCAAAGGCGCGGGCCTGTCCACCGGCATCGACATTGCCACCGCCACTGGCGATATACGCATCGTAGTCGGCGGCGTCGATGCCCAAAGAACCGGCAGCCAAGCGCAGATCGTTACCAGCTAAATCGACAAATGTCGGCATGCCGTCAATGCTGTTGCCGGTCGCACCGGGATAGAGACAGCGATCAAGCAGGAAGCCGGCAGGCGGTGCCTCGACGAATGCTGTGTTCAGAGCATTGACCGTGGCCGTGCCCAACGACATCAAGCCGCCCACTGTGCAGTTAACCAAATTGACGGTGCCGCTTTCCGCTGCGATCGACGTGATGATGCTGCCATCAAGACGATCACTGCGATCGAAGGCACAGTTGATCAGCGTCGCGCTGGCGCCGTCGGAAACTTCCACACTGGCAAAGCCGGCGCGGCTGTCGAGGAAGACGCATTCTTCAATCCTCGGGTTCGACGTCCCCGACACGGTGATGTCGATGCCGCCAACACTCGGGCTGGCCGAACCGTAATTGCCTTCAAATGTCACATTGCGAATCGTCGGTGAGCTGTTGAAGATGTCGATCGCGCCCATGCCCGTTGCCACATCAATGTCTTTTCGAATCGTCAAATCTGAGATGACAGTAGCGGAGGTTAACCCGACTCCCACCGGCAGTAATGACGAGGTTGTCGCGATGCCTTCACCATCGATGATGGTCACGCCCGCTCCTGCACCCCGAATCGTGAGTTCTTTCCCGGTCGGCCAAAAGGCACCGCCGTCATACAGCACGCCGGCACTGATCTCGAGTACGTGACCGTTTAGCGCGTTCGAGATTGCCGATTGCAGCGTTGAATAAGTCGCGCCGAAATTCACATTGCGAATCGTCGCAACGGCATTCAAATCCAAGCGAATTGAGTAACTGTTGTCATCCGCTGCTGCATTGCAGTTGCCCCCCACCAACACGGTATAAGCACCCGTAAACGGCGCAACAAAGCCGACCAGTGCCGGGTCAGAACCGGTACCGAGCGGAACCTGATTGGCGATCGTGGCAGGGAATTCGTTGTCGAGCGGAACGGTAACCAGCGTTTGGTTGGGGTTCATCGTGATCGATGTAAATTCGTCTGACGACGCCCCATCCAAATTGCCGGCCCATAACGACATCCTCGGATCGAGATCGGGATCGAGGCGATCCAACTCAAGCGTAATGGTATCACCCGCAACTGCATTGAACGTCCAGAAGTCATACGTCGCAGGCAAATCGTTCGCGCACGGTTGATCGGCAATCACCGTCGGTGCTTGCAGTTGGCCAAAATAGGTCAAGCCGCTTTGCATTGTGCCTTCGATACTCACCTGCCCACCGCAGATGCCGTTGGAATCGACGTCGTCAGGATTGTTATTCGGGCATGGATCGCAAGCCGTCGGAACACCGTCACCGTCCGGATCATCCAAATCGTCAAAACCGGGGCAGACATCGCAACCATCCGGCACGGTATCGCCGTCGGCGTCATTTCGATCGTCGAATCCGGGACAAAGGTCGCAACCATCTACCGTCGTGTCGCCATCGGTATCCACGAAGTCATCAAAGCCCGGACAAACATCACAGGCATCACCGTTGCCGTCGCCATCGCTATCCAGTTGATCGACGTTGGCTGTGAAGGGACAATTATCGCAGGCATCTTCGACACCATCGGCGTCCTGATCGCCGATTCCCAAACTGCTAACCTGCAGCGTGAACCCGTCCTCGGCGCTCGCACCTTGGGCAGCGCTAACGCGAATCAGATTCGTTGCGCCGGGCGTCATCATCCAGCTAACCGTCGCACAGGGTTCATCCATCGGATCGCTGGTGCCACTGTCGCAAGTAATTTCGCTGCCGCCGCAAGCGTCATAAACCGTGATCGAACGTAGCTCATTCGCAAAGGCAAACGAGCAGGTCGTAATCGTCACTTCCGCATCGCAGTTTGCCGTTGACGGGTAGGTATAGAAGTACCAGACGTCACCCACCGCATCGGGGCCCGCACAAGATGGCGTCACATCATTGGTGGCGTTTTGCAGCGAGCCGGGCGATATCCCGTCCACAAGCTGCAGCGCATTACCGCACAAGTCATTGCGCGCTACGCACGGCGTTCCGGGAAAACCGAATCCGAGCGGATCGATTTCGCGGCTGGAAAGATTGACGCTGACGCGGCCCAAGGCAGGTGCCGTACTCACCGTGGCGACGCGAATCAGATGCGTTTCACCGGCTCCAATGATCCAAGTGAGTCGCGCGCCACCCTCACAGCCGACCTGCGACGTCGTACACGCCAACTCCGTTCCACCGCATACATCGTAAACGGTCGTTACCTTCTCCAAAACATCTTCGCTGTTGCAGGTGTCGACCGTTACTTCCCGATCGCACGAACTGGTGTTGGTGTAGCTATACCATAAATCCGGGCCCGATGTCGGCGAACAGGATGCCGACGCACCACTTGCCGTCGCGCCACTAATGACGTCGAACACGGTGCCCTCTGAGATAGGCCTTGCCGTCGCGCACGTATCGTTGTTGGGCGGTAAGTCACCCACGACCGTCAGGCTCAAATCAGCCGTTTCGAAACCGGTGGTGTTCTTGCGCACATAGATTTCGATCTCTTCTTCGGGATAAACATCGAACTCCATTTCGGCCGACAACGGATTAAATGTACAGTCGATCGCATCATCGGCGCAGACCAACTCCTGCGGTGCTGGGCGGATATTGGATTGCACGAGGTATGCGAACAGCACCGTATCAACCTGGCGGAATTCGCTGCACGTGCTGGCGCGCATCCGTACCGGACGATCCACACAGGTGGTGGTGACCGTCTCAAGCGCCAACCCCTTATCAGCGGAATTACCACACGATGGCACAGGCCATTCGTTTGTATCGGGAAAATCGCCAAGACCTACGATGAAGTCTCCGCCAAGGCTGGGAACCTGCTCATCGGCGAGATAACCGGTGCCATCATCGATAACGAAGCGATACCGAAAGGGAGCTCCAAGTGAGGTGTTGCTTGCTATCCGCAGCAGGAACGACTCACCCGGCAGCATCGGGATCGTATAGAAATCAATGTTTTCCTGTAGACAATTGAACACAATTTGAGACGGCTGACCACAAGCCTCATAAAGCGAATAGCCTTGAAACGTGAGCACCGAAATGCGTACTTCATTAAGGCATCCATTGCCTTGATAGGTATATTCAAACCACAGATCTCGGCTATCCGGAAAACCGCAGGTGTCCGGGTCGACCGGATCCTGTCGAACCGTCTCCAACCCACCCGACAAATCCACATACCCCGTCAACGGAAATGGATTGTCGCACGTTTCACCAACCATCGACGTCGTGACATCCATTTCAAAGAAACCCGTCGCGCCGTTTTCACCAGCCACGCGAATGACATAGCGAACATCCGGGCGTGCTTCCCACGTGACCGACGTTTGATCGCCACAGGTATCGGAAGCGCAGACAACCTGCGCCCCGGTGCAGGCTTCACTCACCGAGATCACCGTGTCGAGCGATGTTGACGTACCACAGGTACTGGCAGTCACCATTTCGGGAATGCCTTTGGTATTGACGTAGATGAACGTATCATCCGGCGCATCGAGCGTACCGAAACAAGACGCCAATCCAGTCGACGAACCGCTCGCGGCACCGAACACGGTGGTCGGGGCAATTAGCGTGTCGGCACCAGACTGTCGCGTTTGCAGCGTGATGCGGGTTCTTCCGGCAACCCCGGAAAATCCAAGGCCGGCGATGTAGTTCGTCTCGCCGGGTTCCATGACCCAGCTCACGGTGTCAAACGCACCGAGGTCACACGCGATCAACGATCCTTGACAATCTTCATAAACCGCAAGCCCTAGAAGTGCATATTCGAACGAGTCGTCAGCCATGACAGTCACTTCGAGCGGGCAGCTTTGTGTGTTGGTGTACGAGTACCAAATATCGTTGTCGCGTTCGCACCCGGTACCGGTGATAGACTTGGTGGCCGTGTTGTTACAACCCTCCCACACGCCTTCGGTAATCGGAATGGCTGTCTCGCAAACGTCGTTTACAAATACCGGCGTTGCAATCCAATTGATCAGCCCATTGCGACGCGAATTGCCGCTGATGCGGAAGGTGGGCGAAACCGCGAACGGCGCAGCATAGCTACCACCACCGCCACCATTCCAAGAGGCGGAACCGCCGCCGCCACCGGAGTAACCGCCACCACCGCCGCCGCCGCGATCCGCACCGCCGCCACTGCCATAGCCGTAGCCACCATCGCGTGCCACGTTGCCGCCGGAACTACCCGACGGGCACCCCGCGTTACCGGAAAACGAACCACAAGACTGACCGCTTTGCGCGAATCCGCCACCGCCGCCAGAGACCGTAGTGCCGGGGCCGGTCGTACCGCATCCACCACCAGCCCCACCCGAGCCGGCGAACCCGGCGTTGTTACCGCCGCCACCGGTCCCCGAAGTTGAGAGACTGGCGTTGGAACCGTTGCGACCATCCGCGCAAAAGGCTATCCCCGCACCTTGGTGTGCACCGCCGCCACCGCCGGCCACCAACAATGGCACCCAGTCGTTACATGAATTACCCATGTTGCCAGGGGCGCGATAGAGAACGGCGGTGCCGCCACCGCCGCCGCCGAAATCGCTGCCGATATTCAGAAAGCCGAGGAGTTTCTGACCGGTCTGCCCCGCTCCACCGACGATAAATCGCAGCGTCCCGCCCGGTGCCAATTCACCATTGCCGGTACCAATGTTGAACGTAGCACCAACCTCGGCCCCCTTACCGCCATTCTTGCGGCAGAGTTCGAACGGTCCGAAAGAACCCGAGGCCTCAAGGATCGCATCCCCACCGTCGCCACCTTTACAAGTGAATGCCATGGTGCCGTTGGCGGTGAGTGGAATCTGATAGTCCTGCGGCCCACCGGTGAAATTTAATAGCGGCGGCACGAGACAGCCGTCTTGGGCCAATGCGGTATTGGTAAGCGTCAGCCCAGCAAGGCTGACCGAGATGAATGTTAAGTAAATGAGTTTTCGAGCCAATTGAATTCCCCCGGTCTTGCTTGCGAAATGAAATCGCAGCAAGGCGATTATCTCCGAATAATCAACTCATTTAAAGGAAACGCACCTGAATCCGCCGGGCGTTGAGTTGTCTTCGGACTGTTTCACGATCTGTCGAATACAGCATCGCTGTCGAACGTTTGTTATTCCCTCATTCTCAAATAACCTCGGGATATCCATCCTCCCGCTCCCATGATGAAATGGTGGTGATTCCCGAGAATCACTGCCGCCACACTCGTATTGACGCATTCTATTGGCAGCGTCGTCATCGGTGAGAGATAAATTATTTTGACACCTGCGCGGGTAGCCACACCAGCAAAAGCGCTCTTTTGGCGAGTTTCCAACCTGCGATGGTGATTATGGCGTCACGAGTAGGTCCGTGAATCCCTGAATATCCAGCCCGTCTACACTACCGTCGCCGTTGAGGTCGGCGGCACAAATCTCAGCGGCATCGCCGGATTCGGGTTCAAGGAGCAACCCTGCGAAGTTTGCGACGTCATCGAGGTCCACTACGGCGTCGAGATTAACATCGCCGAGCAAGCCGCATTGAGCACTGGGCAAATTCCAGAAACCGCCCCTCAATTCATACCCGCCTGCGGTTTGACTTCCCGTGTCGGGCTGGCCGACGGTGCCTTCGAGTTCAAAGCCGCCGCCAGTGCTATAGCCGCCGCCACTGTCGATGGTGTACCAGGACAGTTCGTAGCCTTGCGCAAAGGTCATGGACGACGCGAGCAGTAATGCCATCAAAGTTGAACAAACGGTGCTTTGTTTCATTTCTGTTTCTCTTTCTACAAGCCAGTGTTTTTGAATTAGGCAATTCGTGGCAATGAGACACAAACTCGTCGACCATGGGCATTACAGCATCCTTTTGTGTCGGCCAAGACTCACTAAGACGCAACTTGGCGACATGAATCCAATGATCAGTCCTCATTCTTTAGGATATCCGATTGGATTTGGACGACTGCTATTGCCGCAGTCACCAGTAGTGCCCCAAAATCAGTAATGACGATTGCTCCCACATCCATGGACACGTTCAGTTTCTTATTCGCAGATAAGTCGAGTCCTACTTTTGACCCATCGAAGCCACAAAGTCTTCAAGCTTGGTTACTCGCTCGCGAAGTTCGGCGTTCGCCGCGCGAAGCGCGTCGAGTTCCGCTTTCCTCGCTTGCATCAGGTCGTGCAACTCTTGCACCGCTGCGGCGGAGTAAATGGTTAGCGGATACGTGTCTACTTGGAGGATCTCCGAGCCGTCGGGCAGGCGTTCACCGCTGCCTTTGACGTGATCCGGGAAGACCTCGGCGAACTCCTGAGCGATGACGTTCAGGTAGCGACCGTCGCCGACGCCACGGTGGGTCGATTGATAATCGTCGGTATATTCGAAGCTGACCAGGCGAACACGGTCGAGTGTGTCCAGCGCGCCTGTTACTCGCTCGATGCTGGTCTTGATGCGTCGGTCCGAGTTGGCGAGCCAGTCGCCGGCCGTCGACTTCGACGCATCGCCTTCGACTTCGAATTTGTTCGTCGTGGGTGTGCGACCGATACCGACGAGCGAAGCGTCGTACCTCAGCGCATCGCCGCGAATTGCGATCGATCGGTTTCCGCCCGCTGCCACGGCGACGAACTTACCGCTGTCCGGAGTTTCCGCGACCGGACCGAGTCCCCAGGTGACCAAAGAACCATCTTCTGCCAGCGCCGTCGAATGCCACTTGCCGCCGGCAACGGCCACGTAGGAACCGTTCGTCGGCGTGCTGCTCACCTGGTTGTATAGATTCCAGCCCCAGGTCCGCAACGAGCCGTCAGCTGCAATCGCGATGCTGTGGTTGAGGCCGGCCGCCACGGCAACGTAGGTTCCCGTGCTCGGCGTCTGGCTCACTTGACCCTGAAGGTTGTTGCCCCACGAGACCAGTTGGCCGTCGTCCGTGAGCGCGACGCTGTGACGGATGCCCGCGCCCACTGCGACATACGTACCGGTTGATGGCGTCTGGCTGACCTGGCCGTCTTCGTTCCAACCCCAGCTTACCAGCGATCCATCGCTGCGGATTGCGACGGCGTGATTAATTCCCGCGTCGACGGCGACATAGTTGCCGGTGGTCGGAGTCTGGCTAACCTTACCAAAGCTGTCCGAGCCCCAACTGATCAGCGTGCCGTCATCGCGTAGCGCCACGCTGTACGCGCCGCCGGCAGCGACCGCGATGTAAGTACCGGTGACGGGGGTCTGACTGACGGCTCCGCCTTCGTCTGATCCCCAACTAACAAGCGACCCGTCGACGCGGATTCCGACACCGTGAAAGGTACCGATGGCCACTGCCGAGAAGGAACCCCCCGGAGCAACGCCGTCGCCCCACTGCAGCAGCGGCGTCGCTGTGGCACCTGTGCCGGGGATGCCGGAAAGTCCGGAAGCGTCGCCCACGAACGCAGTCGCCGTCACGGTGCCAGCGACGTCAAGTTCGGATTGTGGTGAATTGGTGCCGATGCCGACGCCGCCACTTGCGTCGATCAGGAACTGATTGTCTGCCGTTGAGTCGAAGTTGGTCGGTAACGGCGAGTCTTCGACGTCCGACCAGACAAACGTTCCATTGTGGAATGCTCGAGCGCGTTCCCCCGCTGCGAAGCTGAAGTTTCCGTCGGCTACGTTGCGCTGACCGCCGGGGATCGTGGCATACTCCCCATTCGCCAAGTTGTTGAAACCGCCGCCCACGGTTGAGTAGCGATTGATCGCATCGTTGTTCGCGCCACCAGCGACGACAGAGTTGAATCCGCCCGTCAGATTGCCGCCACCGCCACCGATGAACGACTGTGATCCGTATGCACGGTTGCCAGCACCACCTACGATCGCCGCCAGAAGTGCATCCGAATCTTCGAGGGGTACGCTGGGATCGCCAACAACGTTGTCAAATCCGCCGCCGAGAAATCCGAAGTTCTGGTTCATTTGATTCTCAAGCGTTTGTGAGCCGCCGCCGCTGATGACCGAGCCGACCGCGCCGGGGGAAATGCTGTTGCCGCTGAAGCCGCCAATCAAGTTGCCGCCTGCAGGCAGGAAGGCATATGTTCCGCCCGCCTCAATACGGAGCTGTCGCTCGTCATTTACGCGGAACTCCAGCGGCTGAGCGTCGGTGGTGCCGACAAAATCCGTGGCGGCGTCCGTCCCCGCATTACCGCCGAGGCTCCAGTTGTTGAGCGCTTCCACAGCTGTCATTGCGTAGGGCGTGGCCGTCACCGATTGCCGCGGTGTCAACGTCGTGAAGGCGCTACCCGTCGGACTCGCCACGGCGATCTCCAGCCAGCGGGCCTCACCGTTGAAGGCCATCACGCCGAAGTCGAGATCGACCGTGAATACCCCGTCGACCACGATCACATTGCTAACAGCCAATGTTGAACTGACAGGATTGCCGGCGGCAGCGTCGTCCCAGAGGCTGAACTCAAAATCCGCCGTGTCATTGACTGGGCTACCGTCAAAGATCAGCTGCCCCTGATAAGTAATCTCGCTGCCCAGTGGCGTCTGCGCTTGAGCGCTTGCTGCCAGCAACAAAGCCAAGACAAGCGACAATTTGCAGAGGTTGGTCAATCTTGCGTTCATCAAATTTCATCTCCCTGCGAGGATGTTTGGTCATCCCAATTGGTGTTTGTGAATCGAACGAGGCCCGGGGCTCAACATGTCCACGCATGCCTCGTAGACATTCACGCCAAAAGTCGGAGCAGTCGTCACTCGTTCAAAATTTTTTTGCTCTTGCGATCTGTGATGGAAAGCATCGGCTCCAACACCCTAATGAAGCGGACTTAATGCAGTACTTCCGACACCAGAGATCGCCTAATCACTTTTAACGAATCACCGAACGGGTGAAGGGAGTTACGAAATCGCTGACTCAAATTTCACGATGGGTAAAGTGATAACTGCGTTACTTTTCTATAGCGATTCACCACGCACAGACGGTCTGTAAAACGGTGTCCGTCAAAAATAAGAAAAAGGCATGGAAGCCAGACTGGACTTCCACACCCTGAGTAGTGGTTTGCACAAATTGTCCTTGGCTACTCCGATCGATTTACGGAGCGGTCAACACGTCAAGAAACGCCTGCAAATCAAGACCATTGATGCTTTCGTCTTCATTGACATCGGCGGTGCACTGTTGATCTTCGTTTGCCGATGACGGGTCGAGCACGATAGCCACGAACGGTGCCACATCATCGATCGTCACTGATCCGTTGCCGTCCACATCACCCCGCATGCATCCGACCGGTGTTTCTTCTATGGTCAGCTCATAGCTCGGCCCGACCGGCTCGAACGCATCGAAGTTGACCGACAAGCGCAGGTAGTATGTTTCACCTTGAATGACATCCCACGCGAATTCAGAGAGCAGCCGCTCACCGAATATGTCGCAACTCATGTCATCCGTATCGTCGGTGCATGCCAAGATACTTCCGCCGCTTCCCGCACAGCCATCCCAGAGCGACAAGACCGTGTCGAAACCGGTGTTCTCGTTGCAGGTCGAGAACGTAACCGTTCCCGTGATGGGCGCGGTATAAACCAACCACTCATCGACCGTGTTGAAGATGCCACACGCATCGTCTTCACCGGTCGCGCCCGTGTTGTCGTCGAGCGTGCCCAGATTCGAGCCGGCGGTAACCGTTAGCGCGCTGACACACTCTTCGCCCGGTGGCGGACAACCATCCGCACCGACGATCATACCCAGCGCCGTGTTCGGGCATTGATCGCAACCATCGGTAACGCCATCCATATCGGTGTCGATGTCTTCGCCAAACTCAAACGCGCCAACATCGCACGCACCAAACGCCGGTCGCAAAACGCCGCGCTGGTCCGTCGAGTAAGTGCTGCCACAACCGTTGGTGGCCGAGGCGACCAGATCGCGTGCTGGGCTATCGCAAAGCAGTGCATGCGTCATCGTCGCCCCACCGTTATCGGCGAGGACATCGAGCATCGGATCGGTGTTGGTCAGCGTGGTCGGTCCGCTGATCAGCGTCGAGCTATCGCCGACGAT